>Ga0213872_10000018_pt1 | contig 175951 bp, 161 predicted proteins | sample VelepicomBERX_R2_FD_160071 | JGI IMG/M metagenome (GOLD analysis project Ga0213872, IMG submission 160071) | Rhizosphere microbial communities from Vellozia epidendroides in rupestrian grasslands, the National Park of Serra do Cipo, Brazil - RX_R2 | ecosystem: Host-associated > Plants > Roots...
AGAATGGCCTGCGATATCTGCAGGACGTGCGCACGTGGTCGAGTGTGCCGGTGATTGTGCTTTCAGCGAGGGACTTTGAGGCGGACAAGGTCGCGGCGCTTGACGCGGGAGCTGATGACTACCTGACCAAGCCGTTCAGCGTCGGGGAGCTCACGGCGCGTGCACGCGCGTCGCAACGTCGCCGACTGCCGCAGGGCGGCCCCGGCGACGGTACAGCAGGGATATTCAGTTTCGGTGCAGTGGAGGTTGACCTCATTTCTCGCACCGTTAGGCGACAGGGGGAGGTCGTCCATCTGACGCCGATTGAATATCGACTGCTGGTCACCATGATCGCTAACCCCCACAAGCTGCTTACGCATGCTGACCTGCTCACGGCTGTCTGGGGACCGGCATATGCGCACAACCGTGAGTACCTGCGCGTCTACATAGCCTGTTTGCGCAAGAAGCTCGAAGAAAACCCGGCGGAGCCTCGGCATTTCGTCACCGAAGCGTCGGCGGGCTATCGACTGGTGCCTTAAGAGTTACTCGCAAATCAATGGGAGGCTCTATGACTCAAACGACCGGGCATGGGGACGGTCAGAGCGTCCGCGACGACAAGCGCACCGGAGTGTCGGCGGGCCGACTCGACCTCGCCAACGCACTACGTACTGAGGCGCTTGGGAACGAGCGACTGAGCGTTGCCGACAGGGAGGTGCTTTTGCAGGCAGCGAAGGTGCTGATGCGCATGGGTCAGGCCCAGCCTGCCCAGACTGCTGGGGGCGCCGGCTGGCGACATCGGCGTCGGTTGATTAGCGCCACAGAGAACAACTTTGGCGCACTCTCCACGGTTGGCGACCGCGTGGCGCTGATTGCCATCGTCAACCACGCTGTTTTGCGGCAAGCGTCATACCTGCTCGCCACGCCAGCGCATTTGCATAGCCAGTTCTCTCAAGCGTTCGATACGCTACTGGCAAATTTGGCCAGCCAATGCACCGATGACAATGCCAATCAAGTGGTCGCCAACGCTTGGGACAAGTTCCTGCAGGCTCGACCCAAGATTGTTGAGGCTTACGCACCGCTCATTGCCCACCTGAATCGGACGCCGCCGGTCAGGGGTGAAGCTGTTTCGCGCCTACGGCACGAACAAGTTGGCGTTACCTCCCGTCGTTGACGGTCGGCCATCAACGGCCTGCGCCGGCAGGGTGACTTCAGACTGATATTGCCAGGAGCGGGCATGAACCCAGTTGTCGAATTTGTGCTGCGCCAGCGCCTTCTCGTGGTGGTCATTCTGATCAGCACCTTCATTGCAGGCGCGGTGGCCTTCAAGCTGCTCAACATCGAGGCCTATTCGGACCCCGTGCCGCCGTTGATCGACATCGTGACCCAGCGTTCGGGGCAGTCCAGCGAGGAAATCCAGCGCCATATCACCATTCCCATCGAGACCGGGATGGCTGGCATCCCTCATGTCACAGCGATTCGCACCAGCTCGATGTTCGGGCTTTCCGATGTCAAGGTGCAGTTCACCTATGACTTCACCTACGAGGAAGCCCAGCAGTGGGTCATCAACCGTTTGGCACAGCTGCCTCCGCTGCCCAACGGTGCTCAGCCGCAGATCTCGCCCACCAGCCCGACCGGGGAGATATTCCGCTACCGCGTGGTCGGCCCGCCCGGCTACTCCGTCACGGACCTGAAGACCATCCAGGACTGGATGCTGGAGCGCCGCTTCAAGGCCGTCCCCGGCGTGATCGATGTGACGGGGTGGGGCGGCCAGACCAAGACTTACGACATTGAAATCGACCAGAACCGCCTCGCAAGCTACGGCCTGACGCTGCCTCAGGTGCTGCAGGTGGTGAATGCGAGCAACACCAACGTCGGCGGGCAGACGGTCAACCTCGGGGCACAGTCGGCGGTCGTTCGCGGCTTCAGCCTTGTGCAGTCAATGGACGACGTGCGCAAGCTCGTGCTGGCGCCGAACCACGGCTCACCCTTGCTGCTGAGCGACGTCGCCAAGGTGAGCGTTGGGCACCTGCCGCGGCTTGGAATCGCCGGGCACGACGACATAGTCCAGGGCATCGTGCTCATGCGCCGTGGCGCGCAAAGTATGCCGACCATCCAGCGGGTGGAACAAGAGGTGGCGGCGATCAACGCCTCTAATCTCCTGCCACCCGGCGTCCGGATCGAACAGGTCTACGACCGTAGCGACCTGATCAAACTCGCCACACGGACCGTATTGCACAACACGGCGGTTGGCGTGTTGCTGATCTGCCTGCTGCAATGGGCCTTCCTCGCCAATCTGCGCACGGCTGTCATCGTCGCCCTGACGATTCCATTTGCGCTTGCGTTTGCAATTATTTTGTTGGTTCTGCGCGGGGAGTCTGCCAACCAAGTTTCGGTGGGCGCGATTGACTTTGGGCTTGTCGTCGATGCTTCCGTCATCATGGTTGAGAACATCTACCGCCATCTTGCTGAGGGCTCGGATTCGCGCCAAGCCGGCATGGCGCTGTTGCGCTGGATGCGCAGCGCTGTCGGTTTGCGCGAGAAGTTCGCTGTGATCGCCAACTCGGCGACCGAAGTCAACCGAGCCATCTTCTTATCGGCCGCAATCATCATTGCCAGCATTGTCTCGTTGTTCACCATGAGCGGCATCGAGGGCCACATCTTCGGCCCAATGGCGAAGACCTACGCCTATGCGATTGCTGGTGGCCTCATCGCCACGTTCACGATTTCCCCAGCGCTTAGCGGGCTGCGCTTGCCCGACAAGCTCAACGAAGTGGAAACGATCTTCGTGCGCGCGATCCGTAAGCGTGCGGCGAACACTTCTTGAGAATCGCAGTCGCAGCGGTAACGATGTTGTCCAGTTAATCAATGACTCGACGCCAAACTGCTGGCGACGCTGGTCGACGAAGGCCTTCAGGACTTGATGCGGCGGTCGAGCTCCGCCTGGGCGAAAAACGCGCTGGCCAGCTTCAGGATCTCGTTGGCCTTGCACAGCTCGCGCACTTCTCGCTCGAGGTCCTTGATGCGCTTGGCATCCTCGGTGGTGGGACCAACGCGCCGGCCGCTGTTGCGCTCGTGCTGCTTCATCCAGTTGTCCAGCGTGTGAGCGGTGCAGCCGATCTTGCTGGTGATGGACTCAATGCAGGCCCTTTGCGACGGATGCCCGCCACGGTGCTTCAGCACCAGGCGCACCGCGCGTTCGCACACTTCGGGTGAAAACTTCGAATTCTTCATCTTGGTTCCATGATCTCAAATCACGGAGCCTCCGCGGAATCCGGCGGTTCAGATGGACGACCGACAGCAGGCCGAATTGGAATTGGACGCAACAAGTGACGTGGCGCAGCTGATACGGCAGGCGCTGCAGGCCGATTGCGGTTCAACCTGTCTGTGGTTCCCTGCCCAAGGACGTTGTGCCTCTGGCAGACCATCTCAAGGGGGCAAAAGCGCGCTCAGGAACGAAACCGTTGGAAGGCTGACAAAGGGACGATTCGCGACCCCAGGCCTTCGATGGCGCCGGACTCCACAAGCCGCAGCTGGCCGACCGTTCCATCTAGGCGGTCCATCCCCATACGGTCGGTGATGACGGAGACCCCGAAACGCCGCCAGAAGGCGCGGCGATTCACCGCCAGTCGCTGCCGTTCTTCGAGCGGCAAGACATCTTCATCCACGTTGGAGAGAAAGCCCTCCACGGGCGCCGAGGGCGGGCAAGTCATCCGAAGCGCCTGGATGGCCACATTGACTGCGAGCGTGCCGAAACCCTTGCGATGCAACGCGGGGCGGTCAAAGCCATTGCCGACCAACTCGCCGAACTCGACGGCCTGATGGCACAGGCCGAAGGACAGCCGGATGTCGTGCCGGCCCGTAGGATGGCAGGCTATCGCCACTTCCAACACCTGATCGGGCACGAACAATAGGTTGATGCGGCAGTAAGGATCCTCCAGACGCTCCCAGCGATAGGCGCCAGGCCTCAGCAAGGGCATGGCGAGGTCGCGCTGGATCTGCGGCACAGCCGGCGGCTCAACTCTGACAGCAAGACTGGCGCCCATGCGAATTCTCCGGTAGCGCCTGCCAGCAAGGGTCACACGGGCCCGCCTCAGGCGCATGGCACGCAGCAGAACTGCGGTGCTAACGCTCATGGTAGCCAGTGCCGTGCAGCGATCTCATCAAATTGCCCCGGTCTCATCTTAAGAAAAGATAAAGAGACCTTGGCGATCGAAGCGATAAGCCAACAGATGACCCACCCGCTGTGCGATCCGACGAGAGATTCGCTTCATGACCAGGCCGCTCCGCCGCTCAAAATGCCGCCTCGTTGGTCTCGCCAGTGCGGATGCTGAAGACCTTGTCGATTGCAGTCACAAAGATCTTGCCGTCGCCCACCTTGCCGGTTCGGGCTTCCTGCATGATCAAGCCCGCCACACGGTCCACGTCTTCCTCACGAACCGCCACCTCCACCCTGACCTTGGGCATGAAATCGACCGCATACTCCGCGCCCCGGTAGAGCTCGGAATTCCCTCGCTGGCGCCCGAAGCCCTTCATTTCCATCACACTTAGGCCACCGATTCCGGCGCCCAGCAACGCATTTTTGACAGCCTCCAGTTTGAAAGGCTTGATGATGGCGGTGATCAGCTTCATGGTGAATCCTTCAGTAGGTCGGACCGTGGCAAGACCCTGGGCCTCACTCCGTGCCAAGCGGGGCACGACGCTGGGCGCAAGGCCAGGCCAGGCTAGCAATATACAAACGATGCGGTACGAGCACGGGTGTTGGCCACGGCGCCGACTATGCGGTATGGACGCCAGCCTCCGGCTGCACTTTGCGCTCCTTGCGCATGAAAATCATCCGCAGCGCGGGCACCACGACCAGCAGCATCACCGGGCCGATCAACATCCCGCCCACGACCACCGTCGCCAGAGGGCGTTGCACTTGGCTGCCAATCGCCACCGAGATGGCCGACGGGAACAGGCCAATGCAGGCGGAGAGCGCGGTCATCAGCATCGGTCGCATGCGCTTGGATGCGGCCTCGTACATCGCGTCCCGGCTGTTCAGACCCTCGATGCGCATCTGGTTGAAATAGGTGATCATTAAAATTCCGTCCATGACCGAGACGCCGAATAGCGAAATGAAGCCAATTGCCGCGGAGATGCTGAAGACCTGTCCCGTCAAGAGCAGGGCGAATATGCCGCCGGCAATGGCGAAGGGAATGCCCGCCAAGGCCATCAAGCTGTCCCGCAGGGAATTGAACAGGCTGTACAGCAGCACCAGAATCAATAGCAGGCTCAAGGGCACGATGACGCTCAGCCGCTCCTTGGCCAGCTCCAGGTCTTCAAACTCCCCGGCCCAGATGACACGGTAGCCCACCGGCATTGCCACGTTCTTCTTGATGCGCTCCTGGGCTTCGGCAACTGTGCCGCCCAGGTCTCGCCCCCGCACGCTGAACTTGATTGGAATGAAGCGCTTGGTGCCTTCGTGATAGATATAGGACGCTCCGGTATCCAACGAGATCTTGGCCAGCTCGCCCAAGGGCACATAGGCATTGGTCCCGGACGGCGTCGCATAGCCCACGCGAATCTTGCGCACGTCCTCCACACTGCCACGGTAGTCCTTGTCAAACCGCACCGTCAGGTTGAACTGCCGGTCGCTCTCCAGCACGGTCGTGGCCACGCTGCCGCCCAGGGCCGCCTGGATGACGGTGTTGACGTCGCCCGTGTTGAGCCCGTAGCGCGCCGCCTTGTCCCGGTCGACCTTGATGTTGAGGTTGGGCTGCCCCAGCACACGGAACACGCCCAGGTCGGCCACACCCTTGACCTGCACCATCTCCGCATAGACCTTGTCGGCGAGCCCCTCCAGCACCTCCAAGTTCGGGCCGACCACCTTGACCGAGTTGGCCCCCTTGACGCCGGAGATGGCCTCCTCGACGTTGTCCTGGATGTACTGCGAGAAGTTGAATGTCACGCCAGGCAAGGCATCGTTGAACTCCTTCTGCACCTGCTCGGTGAGCTTTTCCTTGGTCAGTCCCGCAGGCCAGCTGTCGTAGGGCTTGAGCGGCACAAAGAGTTCGACATTGGAGAACGGCGATGCATCGCTGCCGTTGTCAGGTCGTCCGTGCTGCGAAACGACGGTGATGACCTCCGGATGCTTGAGCAGGATCTCGCGCATGGTGCGCGTGGCATCGGTGCCGGCCGCCAGGCCCATGGTCGGCGGCATGGAGGCGCGAATCCAGAAGTTCCCCTCCTCCAATGCGGGCAGGAATTCTGACCCCAGGCGGGGGATCAGCATGCCGGCGACGGCCAGGAACACGACGGCAATCACCGCCATGACCTTGCGATTGGACAGCGAGAAGCGCAGCGCCGGCGTGTAGGCCTTGTGCAGCAGACGGACCAGCAGGGTTTCCGTCTCCACGACCTGCTTGGGCAGCAGGAACGAGGTCAGCACCGGCGTGACCGTGAAGGTGGCGATCAGCGCGCCTGCCAGTGCGTAGGCATAGGTCCGGGCCATGGGGCCGAAGATCTGGCCTTCCACACCCTGCATGGTGAAGAGGGGCACAAAGGCGGCCACGGTGATGGCCGTGGAGAACAGGATGGCCTTGTCAACCTGCAGTGCGCTGATGAGGATCAGGCGCAGCCGGTCGGTCCAGGTTCTCTTGACCTTGATGTCTTGCAGATTGGTCGGGTCGACGCCCAGGCCGCCTTCCGCCAGGTCTTCGATCAACGCCTCTCGATGCTCGCGCTTGGCCTGGAAGTTGCGGAACACGTTCTCAACCAGAATGACCGCCGAATCCACGATGATGCCGAAGTCCACTGCGCCCAGCGAGAGCAGGTTGGCATCCTCCCCCTGCAGCACCAGCAAGATGATGGCAAAGAACAGCGCAAAGGGAATGTTCACGCCCACGATGATCGCGCTGCGCAGGTCCCCCAGGAAGATCCACTGGATGAAGAAGACCAGCAAACAGCCAAAGACGAGGTTGTGCAGGACGGTGTGCGTCGTGACCTCCACCAGCGTGCCGCGGTCGTAATAGGGCACGACCTTGACCCCCGGCGGCAGGGTGCCGTCCGAGTTCATCTTGTCGACCTCAGCCTTGATCAAGGGCAGCACGTCATTGGTGTGCTTGTAGCGCGCCATTACAACGATGGCGGCGGCGATGTCGTCATCATGGTCCTTGCCCGCGATGCCTAGGCGGGGCACGTAGCCAACCTGGACCTTGGCCACATCCTTCACCTGGACGGGGACACCGTTGGACTGGGTCAGGACAATGCTCTTGATGTCCTCGACATGATGCCCCTTGGTCAGGTCGTCATTGCCGCCGCTGTCGATCAGCCCGAGGCCGCGGATGTTCACCGACTGCTGGCCGATGTCCACTTCACGCCCGCCCACGTTGACGTTTGCATTGGCCAGTGTCGTCAACATCTGCGGCAGCGTGATGTTGTAAGCCTCCAGCTTGCGCGGGTCCACTTGGACCTGGAACTCCTTCGTCGTGCCGCCCCAGCTGTTGACTTGGATCACGCCAGGGACGGTCGACAGGCGGCGCGTCACCACCCAGTCCTGCACGGTGCGCAGGTTGGTCAGGCCGAAGTTCTTCGGCCCAACGACCTGATAGCGGTAGATCTCGCCCACCAGGCTGGACCCTTGGATCTGGGGGATCTGGTTGGCCGGCAGCTGCACGTTCTGCTGGAGCGCCAAGGCAGCCTGGGTGTAGGCGAAGTGGTAGTCGACGCCGTACTGGAAGGTCACCCGCACGAAGGCCAGGCCATAGAACGAGGTCGAGCGGATGTTGGCGATGCCGGGTGTGGCGTACAGACCGATCTCCATCGGCGTCGTGTAGTACTTCTCCATCTCCTCGGCGGACAGGCCAGCGGCCTGCGCGGTGATCTCCAGGATCACCGGCGCCGGGTTGGGATAGGCCTCGACGTTGAGCTTCTTGAAGGCGATGAAGCCTGCGCCGCAGAACACCAACAGTGCCATGACGACGATGGTTCGCCGCGTCAGGCAGAACGAAAGAATGGCTTTGAACACGATGGGGGGTGCTTTTTGAAGTTTGCGTCAGGTGGACATGCGAAGGAGGCCTTGGGCGGTCCTCAGCTCGCGTTGCCGGTCTTGAGCATGTTGCTCAGCAGCACGGCACCATCCACGACCACGTGCTCGCCCGCTTGCAGGCCCTTGACGATCTGGTGGAACCCGTCCTGCGTCACACCGATTTCGACCGGCCGCTGCACAAAGGTGCGCCGGTCCGTCGTCACCCAGACCATCATCGTGCCGTCGCCCTCGCGCACCACGCCATTGACGGGGATGGCCAGCGACTGCACGGGCGCGCCCAGCGTGGCCTTGAACGAGGTCAGCATGCCCGGGGAGAGTTCGTCCCGTGGGTCCTTGACCTCGGCCCGCAGCATCTTGCGATGGGTGTTGGGGTCCACGCTCTCGCCCGCGACCTTGATCGTGCCCTCGAAGACACGGCCGGCATAGGCCCCGAGCAGCACCTTGACCGGCTGCCCCACCTTGTACTTCGGCGCATCCAATTCTGGAACGTAGGCCAGCATCCATTTGGTGCTTACATCGGCCACGGTATAGGGCGCCGGGGCGTTGCCCGGCTGCACCAGCAGCCCAGGCTGGGCGTTGCGTGCGGTGACCCTGCCGCTGAGCGGCGCTAGGACGACCAGGTCCGTCTCGATCTTGCGGGTCTGAATGATCCTGTCGATCTCTGCGTCGGTCTTGCCGAACACGCGCACCTCGTTGCGGCCGGCCTTGTAGGCGGCGTCCGCGGCCCGCTGAGCAGCTTCGGTGGCCTCAAAGTCCTTTTGTGCCATGCCCTGGTTGGCCAGGAGCACCTTGGCACGGGTCAGCGCAGCATCGGCCGCGTCAAAGGCCGCTGCCGCGCCAACCAGCGCCTGCTCGGCATTCATCAAGTCCGGGCTTTCAATGGTGAACAGTGGCTTTCCCGCCTTCACTGCATCCCCGACATCGGCAAAGGTGCGTGTGATCTTGCCCGGGTAGCTGGTGAAGACCTGGACATTCGCGTTCTGGTTGAAGTCGATGCTCCCCATCGTTTCTTCTTCGTTTGCAAACGCGCGCAAGCCCACCGCCCCGACCTTGATCGCCTTGACCTGGTTCTCGCTCAGGTTGACGATGGCCTTGAGCTCGTTGCTGCCGGTGCGCAGCGTCGTCTCGGCCGGGGTGGTACCGCCTTGCTTGGCAGCGGATGGCTCAGCCGGCTTGTTGTCGCCGCTGCAGGCCGTCAGCGTCACGCCGGCGGACCAGCATAGGACCAGCAGGGTCAGCAATTTGCCAGGGCGGTGAACGGAAGCTTGGGACATGTTTGGCATGGTGGGACTCATTCAAGATTTCTGCGGCTGACTGCCGCGCCCGACTAGGAAACCACCCGCGAACGGGCTTGACGCGGGATCCGCGGCTGAGGTGCCCGGCATCGGCGCACACCAGCGGCAAAGGGGTTCACGGCCGCAGTGGCAGCGGCTTAGGCGCTTCTTTGGCGTTCTCGTCATCGGCTGTGGCCACGACCACAGGGCGGTTCCACCAGCCGCCCCCGAGCGCCTGGAACAGTGCCGCCGTATCGCCAAAGCGCTGGGCGCGTGCCTGAACAAGGGCCAGCAGGGCTTGCTGGTAGGCGATCTCGGCACTCAAAAACGCCTGGTGGTTTGCAAAGCCGACCTGCTCCTGCAGACGCGTCAGGTCCAGCGTCACTTTTGCGGCATGTTCGGCATCGAGCGCGGCGTCATAGGCATCGGCATCCCCACGAATCGCGTGCAGGGTGTCGGCCACATTCTGGTAGGCGGCAATCACCGTGCCGCGGTACTGCTCTGCAGCCTGGAGCAGCCCCTGCTCGGCCGCACGCTGGCGGTGCTTCAGCGTGTTGCCGTCAAACACCGTTTGACTCACGCCTGCGATGATGTTCCAGAACGGGCCGCCGGTCTTGAACATCTCGTTGAAGTGCGAAGCCGTGCCGCCGATGGCGCCGGTGATGCTGAACTGTGGCAGCCTCGCGGCCATCGCCACGCCGACCTGGGCATTGGCGGAGCGCAGTTGCTCCAGCGCCGCGCGCACATCCGGCCGCTGGTCGACGATCTTGGACGGCAGGCTCAGCGGCAACTCGGCCGGCATATGCAGCCGGTCCAGCGAGAAGGTCTGGCTGATCTCCTCGCCGGGCATGTTGCCCACCAGGGCGCGAATCAGGTCCCGCGTCTGCTCCAGCTGTTTCTGCAGCGGCGGCAGCAAGACCTTGGCCTGTGCCAACAAGGACTCCTGGGCTGCCACGTCCATGCGCATGACAAATCCATTCTTGAACTGCATGTTCAAGATGTCCAGCGCCTTCTGGTTGTCGTCAATCAGGAGGTGGATGGCATCCATCTGGGCTCGCACCGAGGCCTCCTGAATGCAGGCGGCGACGACGTTGGAGACCAGCGTGATGTAGGTGGCCTCCAACTGAAATTGGGCCATCTTGGCCTGCGCGTCCAGCGACTCGACCTGGCGGCGATTCGCGCCAAATACATCGGGCGTGTACCCCACGGTCAACTGGGCGGTGTGGAAGTTGTAGAGGACCGGGCCATTGAACGGCGTCGGGCCGCCCGGATTTTGGTAGGTCTGGATCGTGCTGCCGTCGCCCTGAATGCCTGGCGAGTTGCCGCCCTGATTGCCTGCCAGCTTTTGGCGCTCAAAGTTGTAGTTCAGCCCCACTGTCGGGAAGAAATAACCCTGTTGCGCATAGACCATTTCCTGGGCCTGGCGCAGATTGGCTTGGGCGGCCGTGACCGTGGGGCTGGCCCGCAAGGCACGTTCGACCACCGCGTCCAGATCGGGCGACCCGAAGCTTTTCCACCAATCGAAGGGCAGATCGTCAGCCGACTTGAACTGCTGGGGCTCGCCGCTGCCGGCACCCATGACGCCCGCCCCAGGGGTCAATCCCTCATTCACGCCATAGCTGGCCGCTGCCGGGGCCTCCGGTCGCTTGAAATCCGGGCCCACGGCACACCCCGCCAGCGCCGCAGCGCCGGCAAGCGCCAAAACGGTTGGCCGCCAACGAATGGCAAGTGCCTGACGAATGAACTGGAGCGACGAGGACATGCGAGCTTGAACGTCTGTGGAAGAAGGTCCGCAGAATAGAGGACTGTCGACGCTGGCGTAACTGTGAGCAATCGGTGCTATCTGGTGTGATTTGTCACAGTGGCGCCGCGCTGCGATTTTCGCCATATTCGGCCCGTCTCGTGCCGTGGATACGTCTCAGGATTTGGCGAATGAAAGCTTTTGGTTTTGTCAGTTCGATAATTTTGGGCGGTTCGACCCTGCTCATGCCCCTGGCCGGCTTCGCCCTGGACGCGCCCAAGGGCTCGCCGCTGCCGGTCGCGGCGCGCAAGGCCGGCAATACAGCGGCGATTGATGGGCGCAATGTCAAGCAATCGGCGGCCAGCCGTGGGCTGGTCAGCCTGTCGCCCAATCCTGCAGCCACTTCGGCCACCGGCACGGATGGCAAGCCTCGGGGCGCCGCGCCCATGTCGGCTAAGCCACCTTTGGTTTCCGCGGCAAACAACAGCGGAGCCAACGGCAGCGCGAGCAATAGCAGCTCGGGTAACAGCAGCATGGGTAACGGCAGCACGGGTAACAGCAGGACGGGCGGCAGCAGCGCCGGTGCCGTCACCGGCGCCAGCCCGGGCGGCAGCAGTGCCAACGGCGCAGCAGCCGCTGGCACGGCCAATCCTGGCACCGCCAACACCGGCAATGGCCCCAGCAAGGGCAGCCCCTCAGGGGCCAACACGGCAGCCTCCCAAGGCCGTGGCCCCGGTGCAGGCCCCTCCAACCAGAGCCAGTCAGTCTCAGGCCTTACCCGGCAGCCCCGCACTTACACTTGATTGGACGCCGCCTGTCTGCAGCGCCAGGCCCGGAGTCAACCTGGCTCGCCGAAGGGCTCACGACTAGGCTAAGGCCACGCCGGCAGGCAGCCTGGCTTTGCAACGCTCGGCCCCCAACTGCCCAGCCCAGCCATGAAAAAGATTCTTTGCATCGAAGATGAACGCGACACGGCGTTGCTGATCCAGGAAGAATTCGAGAGCCGCGGCTATTGGGTCAGCCTGGCGTTTGACGGGCAGCAAGGGCTGATGGCCATCCTGCGCGACGAGCCAGATCTGGTGCTTTGTGATGTGAACATGCCGGTGATGTCCGGCTTTGCGCTGCTTGACTGCGTCGTGAGCATGGCGCCGCGCTTTAGCAGCATGCCCTTCATCTTCCTCACCGCGCTGGCCAACAGGGACGACGAATTGAAAGGCCGAAAGCTGGGCGCGGACGACTACGTGACCAAGCCCATCGATTTTGAGATCCTGAATGAAATCATCACGGCGCGCTTGGCACATGTCGCCCGCGACCAGGTGTGGCCCAAGGAGGTGGAGCTCAGCGTGCGGGAGATCGAGGCGCTGACCTGGGCGGCCCGTGGTAAGACGTCTTTGGAAATCGCCGAGCTGCTGGGCATGTCCAAGCGCACGGTGGACTTTCATCTTGATAACGCACGAGACAAGCTCGGCGTCTCGACGCGCATCCAGGCGGCGGTCAAGGCGGCATCCGGACGCATCATCAGGCCCTGAACTCAAGGTATTGGCGCGAACCCGCCACATACCCATGCAAGCGCTTTTTGCCATCGAGCTCATTTGCGCTAGTCGCAGGCGCATGCGCCGACACTGCAATGCGAGCCCATCGATGTCGTCTGTCGGCTCAACGTTGGCGGTCGTTCCAGTGTGACCGAGCCGCAGGGAGCTTGGGAGCGATACAACTTCTGTGCCAGCATCCGTGGGCACTCCTACCTAGGCCACGCGGCGAGGCGGACGAGATCACGCTGCGTTGCGTCCCTTCAGCATCGCGGCAAGCACGCCATCCTTAAGCACGGCATGGTGAAAGATGGCGGCGCCCGCGTGCAGTCCGGCCAGCCACATGAGCATGTCGCCCAGGATGCCATGCACGTCGCCCCAATCCGCGAGGTTCGCGATTGGCGACTTCGCAATCCATGGCATCTGATCGATCCGAAAGCCATTCAACAGCGTGAGCGGATGGCCTTCGCTGCCCAATGCTAGGAAGGCTGTGCAAGGCAGGGCCAGCAACAAGAACCACAAGCACCCCTGCACCAGCTGGCTGGCCAAGCACATCCATCGCGCCATTGCAAAGCGCGGGGCCGCCGGTCGCAGGGCGGCCCAGATCACACGAGTCACGGTCAGCGCGAGGACTAACACGCCGAGCGACTCGTGCCAGACGATGTCCAGGCGCGCAGCCGGATCCATGCCTTGACGCATCAGGCGTCCGAAGCCGCCCGGGCCGAGGACGAAGGCGATCGTCACGACCAGGGCAGTGATCCAATGAAGTGCGCGGCTGAGCTGGTCGTAATGTTCCTGCTGTGTACCTTGTCGCACAAAGTTCCTTTCATTGATGGCAAATCGCATGCGAATCGCACGCGAATCTAGCGCGCGAATCTAGCGTGCGAACTGCAGGCCCACGTAGACCAGCGAATGCAGCTGCTCGTCATTGCGCGTGCCGAACTCGCGCCCAGCAGCGGCCAGCAGCGTCATCGAGTCCTTGAGCTTCCAGTGCACGCCGAAGTTGAGCAGCGTCTGGTGAGTTCCCTGCGCCTGCGTCTGGTGGATCTCTCCCATGCACTCAACGCCCTCCGCGCAGTCGCGAGCGAGCACGAAGCCGGCGACCCACTGGTTCTTGGCGCCCGCGGCGTCGACGAAGTTGCGACCGAGCTCGGCCGCCACGCTGTAGCCCGAGCCCACATCTGCCGACATCTCGAACGGCAGAAAGAATGAGCTCCCCGGACTCGTGACGCCTCTGCGGCTGGACGAGCTCAGCAAGTTGCGCGTGTACTGCGGATAGGTGGACAGCGAGACGCCCGCTTTCTCTTCATCGACGAAGCGCCACTTGACGCCGAAATCGCCAGCGCCCACGTCCGAGCGTGCGCCTGTGCCGTCTTCCCAGGCTGTGACCCAGGGGATGTCGACCTTGATCTGGACCGCATCGCCCCAGCCGTAGTTCATGTCGGCATCGGGCGCGGCGAATTCACGCCGGCCGTGAGTGCGCGACTGGATGGCGCCGAGGTTGATCTCCCAATGACCGTCGCCGGGCGTACCGGGATCGTCGGTGACCATCGGCGGGCCGCCCTGCGCCAGCGCGGGGCCGGCAAGGAGGACCAGGCAGGCGAGCGCAGCAATGCGTTTGAAGATCAATGGGATGGACAAGATGATTCCTTGGCTGATTGGGATGGACAGGCGAATGCTTCAGGTCGCGGACTTACGCTGCCGCTGGGACGCCGTGGGATTCGATTTCATGAACGCACCGGGATTGCGTGGAGAGTCGATGGACAAGGCCTTTGATACATTCAAGTGACGGCAGAGGCCGCATTTTGGCCCTCTGATATCGAGATTTCCGATCGCCGGTTCGAACGCGACGATGAACATCACCCTGACCCAGCTCCGCGTGTTTTCCGCCGTGGCCTCGCAAGGCAGCGTGCGCAGCGCTGCACGGGTGCTCGATATGGCGCAGAGCGGTGTGACCCAGCAGCTTCAGAAGCTCGAATTCGTCGTCGGCGGCAAGTTGTTCCAGCGCACGAATCGCGGCGTGACGCTGACGCCCGTTGGCGAAAGATTGCTCATCCGGACGGCCACTATTCTTGGTGAATGCACGCGGGCCGAACACGAGGCGCGCCAGCTGCAGGGGGACATGTCGGGCGTGATTTCCTTCGGCGTGGCGACCGAGCCGCTCATTCGCACGCTGCCCGCCGTGCTCAACGACTTCCACTGTCGTTACCCATTGGTGGAAACGCATCTGATGAGCGGGACCTCGCGAAAGATGATCTCCTGGGTGCGCAAGGGCAGCCTCGACTTTGCGATCGCCTTGATCTCCGAGAGCTCCGACGTCACGGACCTGGAAGTCTCTGCGCTGTACCCATCGCGGCCGGCCATTGTCTGCCGGAAAGACCACCCACTTCGAAACAAAAAGTCGATCGCCGATCTCGTCGATTGCCACTGGATCAGCACGCGCCAGCCCGACTTGTCCGTGGTGCCGGCCAGCCGGTTGATCCATCTCTTCGCGGCGAACGACCTCCCGCACCCGAAGATCGTCGCCACGACCGAAGCCTTGTTCGACACTCTGCATCTCGTTGCCCAGACGGACTACCTGTCGCTCGAACCGCAACTGGTGACCGAACATCCTTTCTTCGCCGATTCGCTGACTCACATTCCCATCCGGGAACCGATCCAGGCCTCCAACATCTGCCTGGTTCGTCGCTCGGCCGTCCCGCTCACGCCGGCGGCACAGCAAATCTGCACCATGCTGATCTCGCATGCGCGTTCCACGGCAAAACGGATCCGCAAGTAGCCGGCGCCTTTCATTCGAGCGGCAAAGGCGCCGCGGCTAGAAGTGCCCGCGTGTAGGCGTGCTGCGGCCGATCCAGGACCTCGTCCCGGGGGCCCTGCTCGACGATGCGCCCAGCCTCCATCACGACGATCCGGTCGGCGACTTGCGCCACCGCCGGCAAGTCGTGCGAGATGAACAGACAGGCGAATCCATGCTGCTTTTGCAGGCTCTGGAACAGCGCCAGCACCTGGGCCTGGATGGTCATGTCCAGGGCCGACACGGGCTCGTCCGCCACCACGAATGCGGGCCGCCGCACAATGGCGCGCGCTATCGCCACGCGCTGGCGCTGGCCGCCCGACAATTCGTGCGGCAGGCGATGGGCAAAGCCCTCAAGCCCCACCTCTGCGAGCACCTCGTCGACCCGATACGAGCGTTCCGCAGCCGACAAGCCGGGCACACGTAGCAGGGGCTCCAGGGCAATGTCGCCAATGCGCTGGCGTGGATTCAAGGAAGAGTACGGGTCTTGGAATACGAGCTGGCATGCCATGCGCAGCGATTGAAGGTTCTTGCGCCCCACCACCTCGCCCTGGAAATGAAGCTCACCGCCCGCATGCGGCGCCAGCCGGAGCATGGCGCGCCCAAGCGTAGTCTTGCCGGAGCCGCTGCCGCCCACCACGGCCACGGTTTCACCCGCATGAACGGCCAGGTTCACAGAGTCGAGCACCTGGCGCGGCTGCGCTCGCTTCCACCAGCCCTTGCCGGCGCCGGGGTATGCGACGCTGAGATTACGCGCCTCGATCAGCGGCGCTCCGAGCCCGGCATGAATGCCCGCTCGACTGCGTTGTGGGACCGCACCCAAGAGCTGCCGCGTGTAGTCGTGCCTAGGGCGCTCGAAGACATCGCGCACCGCGCCCGCTTCCATTAGCACACCGCGCTGCATCACCACGACACGCTGCGCATAGCGCGACACCAGCGCCAGGTTGTGCGTGATCAGTAGGACCGCAGTGCCCTGCTCGCGCGCCAGCTCAGTCATCAGGTCCAGCACCTCGCCCTGCGAGAGCGTGTCCAGCGCCGTCGTGGGCTCGTCTGCAATCAGGAGCCGAGGTTTGAGCAACATCACGCTGGCCAGCATGATGCGTTGGCGCATACCGCCTGAGAACTCGTGGGGGTACGCGGCCATGCAACGCTCGGGATCGCGTATGCGCACGCGTGCCAGCATCGCCAAGCAGCGCTGGCGGATTTGGGCGTCGGTGAGGCTCGTGTGCAGGCGCAGGCCTTCGCTCAGCTGGTCGCCGATCCGCATGGCGGGGTTGAGCGACACCATGGGCTCCTGAAACACCATGCCGATGCGCTCGCCGCGAAGGGCTCGCATCCGCTCAGGCCGGGCCTGCAGGAGATCCTCGCCTTCCATCAGGATGCGCCCACTGCCACAGGCGACACCGGGCGGCATCAGCCCCAGGACGGCGCGGGCCGCCATTGTCTTGCCGCTGCCGGACTCACCGACGATCGCGAGGATCTCCCCCGAGCCCATCTCGAAATCCAGCGCATCCACCAGCACCCTGCGGCTGCCGGTGGCCAGCAGGGTCAGGCCCTGCACCTGTAGAAGCGGTGCCTTGCTCATGCCTGCACCATTCGCGGGTCGAGGTGGTCGCGCACCGCATCGCCGAGCAGATTGATGCCCAGCAACGTCAGTGCGATGCACAGGCCGGGTGCAAGGCCCAACCAGACAGCGCTATTCATGTACTGGCGCGCCGCGGAGAGCATGTTGCCCCAGGTTGGCGCGGGTGGTGGAACGCCCAGTCCCAGGAAGCTCAGCGCACTCTCCGACAGCAGCACCCAGCCGAACATGCTGGTGGTCAATACCGCCACCGGCGCCACGCAGTTGGGCAGGACGTGGCGCCACATCGTCAGCCACTCCGGGTTGCCGATCATGCGCGAGGCCTCGACGTACTCCTTTTCGCGCAAGGACAGCACGGTGCCGCGCACCACGCGCACAACTGTCGGCGCATAGGCCAGGCCCAGCGCGATGATGATGCCCCACTGGTTCGCCCCCATCACCATCATCACCCCCAGAGCGAGCAGGATGCCAGGGAAGGCCAGCAGGGTGTCGTTCCCAGCCATCAAGATGCGGTCCGTCCAGCCGCGCAGGAAGCCAGCGAGCACACCCACCAGCACGCCGCTGACCAGCGCGAAACCCACGGCCAGCAACGCGACGCAACCGCTGGAGAGCGCACCTGCCATGACGCGGCTGAGCACATCGCGGCCGAACTCGTCGGTGCCTATCCAGTGCGTGAAAGAGGGTGCCTGCAGCCGCATGTGCAAGTCCACGGCCAGCGGGTTGTACGGCGTCCAGACCGCCGCGATCAGCGCCGCCGTCACCAGCGTGCCGATCAGGGCACCGCCGATCAGGCCATTGGGAGATCTGAAGAGACTTCTTTTCATTGGGCGGCCACGCGAGGGTCGAACAGGGGATAGCACAGGTCGATGACGAGATTGGTCAGCACGTAGACACCAGCGGTGAACAGCATTACGCCCTGTACAACCGGGTAGTCGCGCGCGTAGATGGCATCGACGAGCAGGCGGCCGAGGCCGGGCAGCGTGAAGACCGTCTCCAGCACGGCGATGCCGCCGAGCAAGTGGCCCAGCACGAGGCCGATCAAGGTGAGCGTCGGCGCGAAGGCATTGGGCAGGACGTGACGCAGCAGCACGCGCCATTCGGGCAGGCCCTTTGCGCGGGCATGCGTCACATACTCCAGGCGGAGCACCTCAATGGCGCTGGCCCGCATCATGCGCGTCAGCACACCGCTCTCGATGAGCACCAGCGTGGTGACAGGCAGCAGGATGTAGAGCAACGCGGCCGAGAAATTCTCGGAGAAAGCCACATAGCCCACCACCGGCAGCCAGCCCAACTTCAGACCGAACAAGAGCAGCAGCAGCAGGCCCAGCCAGAAGCTTGGAATCGACATCAGCAGCGCCGCACCGGCTACGATGGCGACGTCCAGTTTCTGGTTCTGCTTCCATGCCGCCAGCAGTCCCATCGGCACGGCGATCAGGGCTGCCAGTCCGACAGCGATCAGCACGATGGTTGCGCTGGTCTCGAATCGCTCCAGCACCAGTGGCAGCACCGGCGTTCCCAGGCTGATCGACTGGCCGAGATCGCCGCGCAGCACTTGCCCGAGCCAATGCAAGAACTGCACGGGAAGCGGCTGGTCCAGCCCGAGTTGCCGGCGCAGCTGTTCGACCGAGGCCTCGTCCGCTGCGTCTCCCAGCATCAGCTGGGCGGGATCGCCGGGGATCAGGTGAATCAGCGTGAAGACTGCAATTGCCACCAGCAGCAGCGTGGGAATGGCCAGCGCAATGCGGCGCGCGATGTAGAGGAGCATGGCGGTCGGCGAGCGGTTTTGGATCGAACGAGGAGGCGGACTACCGGATCCGGACGTTCCACAGGCGTGGCTTGGCCGGAGCCCATGGCTTGAAGCCGATGACGTTGCGGCGCAGGCCCACGGTGTCGGCGCTGTTGAAGAGGACGATCAGGGGCACGTCTTCGAGCATTTTCCGATGCAGCTGGTCGAACAGGAGCTGGCGCCGCGCGCGATCGGTGGTGTTCTCGGACTGCTCCAGCAGCGCTTGCACCGTTGCGTCGTCCCAGACCTTGCGAGGTTGGCTGTCCTTCGGGCCGGAAACCATTTCGTAGCTAAAGGAAGGATCGAGCCGCGCCGAGTAGTTGAAGGCCATGGCCTGATAGCGTCCCTTGGCATAGCGATCCAGCTGCGTGGCCCAGTCCAGGACCTCGAGTTCGATCATGATGCCTGCCTCGGCCGCCATCGCCTGGATCAGGACCGCCGAATCGAAGCATTCGGAATGACGCTTGTTGGCGATCAGCTTGATGGGCTGGCCCTTGTAGCCCGCCTCGGCCAACAGCTTGCGGGCCAACGCGATGTTGCGCTGCCAGCCCGTCGCCTGCGTCGCGCCATAGTAGGGACTGCTGCGCGGTAGGACTGAATTGTTGACGACGCTGTTGCCCTCGGTCACGGCCCAGGCGATGTCGCCCGTGTCGAGCGAGAGCGCGAGGGCGCGGCGGATCCGCACGTCCTTCAGCAGCGGGTCGCGCGTCTGAATCAGCAGCGCGAACATGTCCATGGCTGGCGCGGTGGCGATGGTGGTGGCGGGGTTCTTGCGGATCTCTAGGATGTCGCCGCTTCGCGCTTCGTTGAACACATCGATCGCCCCGCTGTAGAGGGCCGTCTTGCCGGTCACCTCGTCCGGAATCACCAGGAAGCGCAGCCGCTCGACCTCGGCCTTCTTGCCGCCCGTGTAGCCGTCCCGCGGGCCGGGCAAGGACGCATAGCCCTCGAAGCGCTGCAGCTCGATCGACTGGCCGCGCTTCCAGCTCACGAACTTGAAGGGGCCGGTGCCCACGGGCGCGATCCACTTGCCGTCGGGGCCGACAGAGCTGCGGTGCACGATGCCCGTGCCGCCGCAGTCCGTCCGAGCCATCGTGGCCAGCAGCAGGCTGGCGGGACGCTCCAGCCTGAAGACCACCGTGCGTGGGTCTGGCGCCTCGACCGTGAGGACCTTGGTCAAGCCGCGTCCGTCAAAGTCGTTCAGGCAGCGCCAGCCCGTGGCGGGATCGAGATAGCGCTTCCAGGCCCAGACCACATCGGCCGCGGTCAGCGGGGCGCCATTGTGGAAGTGCACGCCCTCGCGCAGCGTGAAGGTGTAGCGCAGGCCGTCGGGTGAGACATCGATCCGAGATGCCAGCATGGGACCCACGCTCGTGTCCTCACGCAGCGCCACCAGGCCCTCGACCATGTGCAAGACCACCGCATCGGTGTTGTCGTCCCGGTTGGTTCCAGGATCCGTCGAGCGAATGTCCGAGCTCAGCCGCACGCGCAAGAGGCTCTCGTCGGCTTGCGCGGCGGGAGCCACCCACTGCAGGAGCGTGGCGCAGCCGGCGGCCAATGCGTGCCGCCATGTCGACGCGGGTTTGATCATGTGCGGGGCGAGTTCAGGGAGCGTAAGTCAGGACCGTGAAGGTATCCGGCAAATAGGCTGTCTTGGCGTCCTCCCCTTCCGGGTAGGTGTCGATATATTGAGCCGTCACGAGATAGATCTTCCCCGTTGCCGGATCCAGCACCCCGGTCCGGGCGCGTGGCCGCGTGCCGATTGTGGCCGTGACACGGTAATGGTCCTGCGGCAGGCGCCGGATGACGGTCAGGCTCCCTTCTTCGCCGTTGGCCGTCATGACAGCCTGCGCCCGCTCGTCGAACAGGACCTCGTCAACGCCCCGACCTATCGGCAGGCGCGCGCGCTGGCGGCCCGAGGCCATATCCAGCACCACCAGCGCAGGCGCGGACTTTGCGTCACCGCGGCAGCCCACGAAGACGCGCTGTGTCGTGCGATCGAGCTCCAGCGCTGCGGGTTGCGCGCAGCCAGCCAGCGGCAGCGTCGTGATCACTTTGAGCGCCACGGAGTCGACCTTCGCGACCCGCGCTCGGTCCCGCAGCGGCAGGAAAAGATGCCCTTGGCCGTCGGCCCGCGGGGCGTCGACCTTGGCGCTGTCCACGATCACGGTGCCAGCGGGCTGGCCAGTGCGGCCGTCGAAGAAGAGCACCGGCGTGCGGTGCGTGCGCTCATCGGCCTCACCGACCATCGCGAAACGCCGGCTCACCGGGTCGTAGGCGGCACCGTCGAACCCGGCCGTTGCGCTCTTGTAGCGAGCGAGAGTCTCCAGCGTTGTGGGTTTGAAGACGACCACGTCGCCGTCCGTTGTGCCAGCGATGCCGATGTCGAACTCCGTGGCCAGCGCTGCCGTGTTGGTGTTCTTTGAATCGGCGATCGTGGCCACAACCGCACCCGCGCGGGTGTCGTACACCTGCAGGCCATCAGCCCGATGCGCGATGAACATGCGCCCGCTCGTGGCATCGAACGCGTGATAGTCCCAGCCCGTCGCGCTGCCGGGGACGGGGATGGCCGCTTCGAGGTGATACGTTTCAGGGCTCGGCGCCGCCGCCGCCCCTGCGCTGGCGACGCACAGGGCCATCACGGCGCCCAGGATTGCATGCATTTGAAATCGCTTCATGAATCGTTTCTTGAAGAGTTCCGATCGCATCCTAAGAGCCCGGCGCTTGCAGGCAAGCGCCGGGCTCTTCGGGATTAGAAGAACTTGTAGTTAGCCGCCAGGTAGAAGGCACGGCCGCGTGGATCCGTGTAGCTGGGGTCGTAGCCGGCGAGGAAGCTGAAGATTTGGTTCGAGCGCGGCGGGTTGGTGTCGAACAAGTTCTTGATGCCCGCGCGCAGGCGTAGCGACTTGGTCACCGCGTAGCTCGAGGAGAAGTCCCACAGCGAGTAGGCCTTGACCCAGTGGTCCGAGCCGTCCGGCATCGGGTTCTGGTCCTTGTAGCCCTGGTAGAAGGTCTGCTGCAGCGTCGCGCTCCATGGGCCACGGTCGAAATCGAACGTGAGCGTGTGGCGCCAGCGCTGGATGACCTGGTCATTCACATAGATTCCCACGCCGCTCACGACGGGAGCTCCTGTTTCCTGTGACTTGTAGCTCAGCACGTACGTGCCGTTCAGGGTCACGGCGAACTTGCCGATCGAGTTCTGCGGCGCGCGCCAGGCCACGCTCAGGTCCAGGCCCGAGGTCGCCAGGGAACCGTCATTGCGCAGGCGCGAGTCGATCTGCGTGATCGGTCCGGGGATGCCGCCCAGCGCGGGATCGGCGGGGCCGCGCGTGATGTAGGCCGCATTGCGGAGCGGATCGGAGAAATACGAGTCTTCGGGCGCTACGATCACGTCGGTCTTGGCGATGCGCCAGTAGTCCAGCGAGGTGGTCAAGGCCGGGCTGGGCTCGTAGACGGTTCCCAGCGAGAACTGCTTGGACTTCTCTGGCTTGAGGGCAGGGCTGCCCCCATACAACTTGTTTGGCTGGATCCCGCAGTAGTCGGGGTTTTGGGTGTTGTCGATGCTCCCGACCTTGATGCAACCCAGGGGATCGTTATAGACGCCGTTGGTCACGTCCAAGTAAGAAGGCGAATAGAGATCCGACAGGGACGGCGCACGGAATCCGGTGCCGTAGGAGCCGCGGACCACCACTTCCTTCGCTGGGTTCCAGCGCAGACCCAGCTTGGGATTGGTGCTGCTGCCGAAGTCGCTGTAGTGGTCGGTTCGCAGGGCCAACTGGGCTTCGAACTTCTTGAACACCGGCAGGCTGAACTCGGCGTAGGCAGCGTCGACGCGCCGGCTGCCACTGAATGCGGTGGTCGCCGCGTCGCCGCGCAGCTCGCCTGCTGCAAGCAGAGCCGAGGGAGTGAAATCCAGCTTCTCGTTGCGAATCTCCAACCCCAGCGCGACCGCGGCGTTGCCGCCGGCCATTGCGAACAGATCCCGCGTTGCCTTGAGGTCGACCGAGTCCGTCGTCCCGACTGAATGGCGGGCCTTGTCGCTGACACGCGCTGCGTTGAGCAGGGCCAAGCCATCGGCGCCAGTGGGGCCAAACGGATTGATCTCGCCGCTCAGGAAGGCCGCATTGAACGCTGACGCCCGCACATAGCCGCTGAGGTAGATGTCGTCGACCGTGTTGACGCTGTGATTCAGCGCAGTGTCGTAGTCCCATTCGCCCCAGGTGCCCTTGGCGCCGATCAGCAGGCGCTGCGCGTTGGCATCGACCTCATTTGTGCGAGGTCCGAGGACTTCCATGCGCATGGACACCCGCAGTGGCGTCTGGTTGGTACTGATCAGCGTCGTCGGGTAGTAGGGACCGCTCACCGGGTAGTTCAGGTTCGTGAGCGTGGCGGGGCTGATGCGGTAGGTCGTGTCAGTCTGGTTGACGAGCGCCTCGGCATACAGCGTATTCTCGGCATTCAGCGACAGTTGTCCGCGCGTGATGAGCGACGTGCGCTTGGACTCGGGCGAGATCTCCGTGGCGTGCATGTAGTCGTACAGGCAGGCAGATGCACCGACAAAGCTCCCAGGTGCATAGACGGTGCTGGGCGGATTGCAGTTGGGCGTGCTGGGGTTCAAGCGCGGTCCCGTCGGCCCGCCGCTGGGGGTGGTCCGGCGCACGTTCGCGGGGAATGTATTGGAGCTGCTGACGTCAAGGTTGATGTCCGGCTCGTACGCGGAGCCCACCCAATTGCGCTGTGTCGCGCGTAGCGAATCGGTGCCCTGGTAGTCCAGCACTGCCATCAGGTTGTAGCGATCGGTTGCCAGGTTGCCGATGCCGACGGATAGGGTTGCCGAGTTCTTGCCCGCGCCGCCGTGTTGCGTGGCATAGCTGTACAGCGCCAGGTCGCCGCCTTGGTAGTCGTTGCGAGTGATGAAGTTGATCACGCCGCCGATCGCGTCGGCGCCGTAGATGGCGGACGCGCCGTCCTTGAGCACCTCCACGCGTGCGATGGCTGCGGCTGGAATCGAGTTCAGGTCCACGCCTGCATTCGAGCCCGGAGAAGCGAAATTGGCCAGGCGACGACCATTGAGCAGGACCAAGGTCGACGAGACCCCCACACCACGCAGATTGGCTCCGTTGAATCCGCGCTGGCCGGGAACGTCGGTAAAACTGGCACCGTCGGTGAGGGCCGCTGCGCTGGCCGACACCTTGGCCAACAGTTCCGACGCCGTAGTCGAGCCACTGCGCTCGATCTCAGCATGGGTGATGACTTGTACCGGCAGTGCCGTTTCACCGTCCAAGCGCTTGATGGACGAGCCTGTGACCTCGACGCGAGTGAGCTGCTGCGCGTCCTCGGACTGCGCCCACGCGGCATCGTTCAGGAAGGCCAGGGCGGCAGCCATTGCGAGTGTGGTACGGACTGGCATGCTCATGGTTCTCTTACCCATTTCAGTTCCTTGGAAGTTGACAGGCCCTGCGAGGCGCAGGCTCGGTTGATAAAACAAGACGTCGACGCAGCTCGAATTCAGCCCTGGGCCTACAACCCAATCAGCTTGCCCGTGCGGATCGGAACGCTGCCGCTGACGCGCCCGATGGGCTGGCCGGCGCGCACGAAGCGAATGGCGCGGCGCATGTAGAACACGCCGCAGGTGTGGCTGTGGATGGTCGTCGTTCGATCGGTGAGTGGGTCGACGATGTCGAACACTGCGTCCCCCTGCTCGATCCGCGCCCCGACCTGCGCACGGTGCACAAGCACGCCGCCCACGGGCGCGACGAACTGTTCGCTGCCGTTCAGGGGTGTGGCTGGGGCGAGCAAGGGCGGTAAGGGTTTCGGCTCGCCCGTGATCGCACCGCGCCAGGTCAGGTAATCGATGATGGCTTCGGCATCCCGCCGGGCGAGTTCATCGGATACGTCGCGCTGGCCGCGGCACTCGATGGTGACGGCCACGCAACCGTCGGCAATCGGCGTGGCACCGGCCGCGCTACCGGCGGACTGGCGCAGCCGCCACCAGAAGAGGCTGTGCGTCTCATCGAACGAGGCGCCACCGGAGTCGGTCGCCAACAGTGAGGCCTCGGCGCCGATATATCGCGACAGGGGCTCGACCTGCGCCCATTGCTCCGCGTTCGCGTAGAGGTGCATGCATGCCTCGAGCGAGCAGTGCAGGTCTAGTACGAGATCGGCGTCGACGGAGAGTTGGAGGAGATGGACCTGCAGCGAGTCGAGCTCGGAGTTCGCCTTCAGCTCGGCCAGCTCCTCTCGCACGGCGCTGCGCACGATCCGCAGATTCTCTTGCGGATCGGCACCCAGCCGCCCGCTGGCCCGGGAGAGATCGAGCGCGGGAAAATTGCGGTTGAAGTTCTGTCCGGTTTCCAGATCGAAGCGGCCGATGAACTGACCCAGCACCGTCTGATCGAGGCCGATGGGGTTGGCGACCGGAACGACCACGATCTCCGCATTGATCGCCCCTTGCGCCTCCAGCGCGATCAGGCGGCGCTTCAGATGCAGGGCCACGAGCATCGTGGGCGTTTCGTCGGCATGCAGCGCCGCTTGGATGTAAATCTTTTGCTTGCCAGGCGCACCGAAATGAAAACTGATCAGCTCTCGGGACGTGCCGACGCTTCCGTTGAGGAGCGGCGTGGAGCGAATTTCCATGGGAGGACTACGGATTCGTGAAGAAATTGTGTCGCATCGTATGAAACGCCTCTGACCAGGAATAGTGCCGATCTGGTTATCACGATCAGTTTTTTAGATCTCCATGTTTCTCCTATGCGAGCCCTCCATCGCCTGGCACGCTGTAGGTGTGGGGAAAGCCATGTTGGTGTTCAGTACCGGCGCATGCAGTCGTTGCGAGAGACGAAGACTGGGTTGCCGAATTCATGAACGTCGCGCTGATTCCGCGACGCGGAAATTCGCGGCAGCAAACGACGGTGTCTGTCCAATTGGCGAAGAGGTGACTGGTTGCCGCAATGCGGGCCGCCGGCCGCGGGCCGATGCTCCTGAGCCGTCGGCCGGTGGAGCCGACGATCAGGTGTTTGTTGAGCCCAGGCACAGACAGCTCGCTGCGCAAGTGGCAGCTGAGACGTTCAGAGCAGCCACTGGCGTGGCGGCCAGTTTTGCGTTTCGCTGTCGCTGAGCGAATGGGCGCGACACCGCGTGCGATCTCGCGGCTTGAAACAGCCGGGCAGCCGGGCAGCATGCTCCGTCGTTCGCAACTTGGAACAAAATTAGCCGCCGCCGTTGGATGCAAGATTCAACTCAAGCTCGAGCCTCAGAAGTACAGATGACGCCGCATCTTGGACTCGAGTGGGCGGACGGCATCGGCCTGCGCGTTTTGACGTTGATCGACTGCTTGCGGGGAGGGGCAGGCTGAACCTCGGGCTGCTCGCTCCGGGTGGTCGTGTGAGTCCGCGGGCCGGCGAGAGCAGGGTGCTTGGCCACCAAACGGGCCCCGAAAGCACGCAGACGCCCAGGGGGCGCTCACTCAACGTTCGTAGCCAGCCACTGACACGGTTGCAGGCTTCAAGCCGCAACGATCGTCAAGTGCCCGGTCGTGTGAGCGCGACGGTGGACATCGGTCAATCCGCAACGCTGCAGATGTGTCAGCCGATTCAGCGGAGTGGGCGGTAGGTTTCCAGGTCACCTGCGCTCGACGAACCTGATGACCGCCGCGGTCATCCCTGTCGATGCAGATTCGTCAGCGCCGCCCACCTGCCTACTGCAAGCGCCCTGTCAGCACGACGATGGACGCGGCTGGCAAGGTGATGGATTCGGCGCCTTTAGCATCGAGACTGTTGTGGACCACGGGGCCGTCTGGGTCTGCGTGTCCGCCTTGATCTGCGCTGGGGTGCCACTGATACTGCGCGCGTCCGAATGCGCTCTGCCGTACGGGGCCGACGAAGTGCTGTTCTCGCTGCCCGGCGGCGTCGACAAAGCGCAGGCGCACCGGTACCGCGTTGTCCTGATCCTTGTTGATCAGCATGAGAGACCATTGACCGTCGGGGCGCAGCAAGGGGTAGGCGGTCACGAGGGTGTGGCCGGCTTCGTCCTGAACGCCGGAGCGCGCTGGGAAGAGCTGGTGCACATCATGGCTGCCTGGCACGACCCATTCCTGGTTGATCAGTTGGCTGGCGAAGAACTGCGCAAGCGGCTGTCCGATGCGCCAGTCCTTGTCTGCAGCGAGCAGGCCGAAGCTGCCCGGCGAGCCATGCACGCCGGGCGAGAAGGGCTCGGGCATGATGTGGAAGTAGTACAGGGCCGAGCCGCCGCCGCTGAAGAACGCGCCCGCGTAGTCGGCCAGCCACAGGCCGCTCCAGATGTCCATGTAGGCCTCGGAGGCAACGGCCGAGAGGTTGGACTCGGTGATGAAGCGCGGTACATCGGCCGGAACGCCATCTTGTGTCCAGATGTCGAGGATGTGCTGTACCCAGCGCGGCTCCTCATAGAGGCTGGCCCAGCTCATTTTGCCCGGATCGACGGGATAGTGCTCGAACGAGAAAAAGCTCAGCTCATTGAGCCGCCCGTGGCGGCGCAGCGCCTCGACGAAGCGGTGCGTCCATGAGGCATCGCCCTGCGCATTGGGCCAGGTCTCGATGTCTTCGTTCTGCCCCGTGAAGACCGGCCCGCCGAGCTTGAGCTCTGGGTCAAAGCGGTGCAGCGCCGTGGCGAACTGCATGTAGAGCGCCGCGTAGTCCTCGGGCGTCGTGTAGTGCCCGTCGGCTTCCTCGCCCATCTCGACATAGGAGATCGGGTAGCCGCGCGCCTTCAGGTAACGCAGCTCGTTGACCGCATCCTCCGGCGTGTTGTAGAGCATGGCGATGGGCACCATGGCCGGCAGGCCGCGTGTCAGGCCGCTTCGGAAGAAGAGATCGAAGCCGACCTGGTCGCCCGCCTTCTCATCGAGATCGGCGGCGCGGTGCCAGGGGTCGATCGACGAGCAGTAAGTGGCCGTCTGGTCTTGGTCGGGTGTGTGGCGGACCAGATCGTGGAAGCTGCCGTCCGCCGACTGCGTGCCCAGCGAGACCTCGCGGATGGCGTAGCCGACGCAGTTGCGCGGGTCGCCGGCATCGGCTTTGTCACAGGTGTTCGAGGACTCGCTCATGCTGATGCGCAGCCACTGCGCCTCGATCGGTTCGGGCGCAAGACGCCGTGTCTCGGTGCCGCCCGCTCCGGCGTCGACCTGGCCGAAAGGGAAGGCCTTCCAGACGCCCCCAGTGGGCTTGCGCATGGGGTCGTCGCCGCCCACCCAGTACTGCACGACATAGCGCTTGGCAAAGGGCTGCGCCCACTGGATGCGCACAGTGGACACCGGCTGCTTGACGGAGAGGTCGAGCACCACCCATTGCGGCAGCTTGACGTCATCCTCGCCCGTGAAGGCCCGGCTCAGATAGGGATTGCTCTTCCAAAAGGTGCTCGGATCGCCGTCGGTCAGGCGCGAGTACCCAATATTGTCGGTGCCGTCGTCGCGCGTGACGCCGCGCCGGGGCAGCGGGTAGCCGTAGCTGTGCCGGATCGGCGCCCCGGTGGGCGTTGCAGCGCCCGTGAAATAGCCTTGCAGGCCCGGCTCGCTCCAACTGCCTTGAGGATTCCAGTGCCAGGCCTCTGCATGGAGCTCGGTGTTCTGCCGGTAGGTGATGGGCTGCCACCCCGCTTCGAGCATGCGATCGACGACAGGGTGCGCCAACAGCTTGTCGGCGCTGCCTGGGGGCAGGCGGTCCATGGCTGCCCCCAGAGCTTCCGTCGGCTTGAAAGCGTTGAGGCGGTGCGCTGCGGCGGTATCAATGACGATCTCCTGCGCCAAGACTGCAGGGGATTGCGCAAGCAAGCTGACCAGCATGAGCTGGGCCAGGGCGATGCGCGCGAACGAGATGCGGAAAATGGATTTCACGGCGAGTCGTGCAATGAATGGGTCGGAACTGGCGTCGACGATACGGGCAAGCCCACCTGGATGTCAATAAATTAAAACACCGGGTGGAAGTATTGGTTGGCGAACGCAGGCGGACTGGCGTCGCTATCATCCATCCCCGCATTGCCCATATTTTTCCCAGACCGACGATGAGCCGAGGCACCACCCAACAATCGAGCGCGCCCTACAACCGCCGCATGGTGCTTGACCTGGTACGCCAGCGGGGCTCGATGTCGCGCAAGGACCTTGTCGAGAAGGTGGCGCTGAGCCCGCAGACGGTGGCCAACATCACGAACGAGCTCGAGGCGATCGGGCTGCTCGTGGCGCGCCGCCAGAAGGCCGACAAGCTGCGCGGCCAGCCGCCGATCGCTTTCGAGCTCAATCCGAATGCCGGCGGCTCGATCGGCATCAGCCTCGAGCCCGGCCGCGCCTCAGCGGCGCAGGTCAATCTGGTGGGCGAGGTGCTGCGCCGGGAGTCGATGGAGGTTGACACCCATGACCGCGCGGCGGTGCTCGCCGCCATGATCGAGCTCGTGCGCGCCGTGCGCACGCGCAGCTTGGGCGATGGCCGGCTCTGGGGTGTCGGCGTGGCGCTACCGGGGCCGCTGATCGCCACCGACATCAGCTTTGTCGGCCCCACCGCGCTTGAGGGGTGGACAGATCTGTCCGTGCTCGACGACCTGCGCGAGCACACACGCCTGCCGGTGTTCTACAGCGTCGACAGCGTTGCCGGCGCGCTCGGCGAGACCCTGTTTGGCGTGGCCAAATCGCTGGAGAACTTTTTCTACCTGCACCTGGGGCTGGGTTTGGGTGGCGCGTTGGTCGACGGTCGTTCGGCCTATCGTGGAGCGAACGGCAACGCCACCGAGATCGGCCATGTCCCTGTGCAACCTGGCGGCACGCCCTGCTATTGCGGCAACACGGGCTGCCTTGAGCGCTACCTCTCGTTGCACTCGCTGGCCGAGGCGCTTGGCGCGAGCGACGCCCAAATGCAGGATCCGGCGTATCTGGCGGCACTGATTGAGAAGCCCAATAAGCGCATGCAGGCCTGGTGCGAGCAGGCGGCCGCGCGGCTGCGCGATGCTGTCTGCATGATCGAGAACATGCTCGATCCGCACAGCATCGTCATCGGCGGCTCGGCGCCCAAGGCGTTGGTCGAGCGCCTCGTGGAGTTGGCCCAGCCGCTGCGCCGTTCTGTGCGCGGCGGGGTGGCGCAGCCGGGCTCGCGCATTGTCCTGTCCGAGCGCCAGGAAGACAGCTCCATCCTTGGCGCCGCCGTGCTGCCGATCTACGACATGCTGGCGCCGCGCCCCGAAGTGCTGCAGCAGGATCGGCGCCCTGAGGCCGAGGTGGCCGACCTCCTGGGGCAGCGTACCAAGGATCGCGCCGGGCGACTTTGATTATTAACATCCAGTAGATTTAATAATTGACAACGGTGCTTGGCGGCGCCTATATTCGCTCGCCATGGACCAGGCACACCCTCAAATCACCGTCATCGGCGACATCGGCGTCGACCATGTCATGGGCCCAACCGAGGCCTGGCCTCGCATCGGGACCGAGACCATCATGGAACGCGCCGAACTGCGCGCAGGCGGCTCGGGCGGGAACACCGCGCTCGCGCTGCGCCACCTCGGCTTTACCGCGCACCTGATCGCGGCCGTCGGCCACGATGACTTCGGGGCGTGGCTGGAGCGCCAGTTCCACGGCCTGAAGTGCTCCCTGCAGCGCTGCGAGCTGCCCACGACGGTCTCGATCGGCGTCATGCACTCTTGTGGCGAACGCAGCTTCCTAACCACGCGCGGGCACCTCGAGCACATGGGCATCGCGCATGTGCTCAGGAGCCTGCGGCCGGCGGCTTCGGCGAATGCACTGGCGATGCTGTCGGGGCCATTCTTGTTGCGCGAGCTTCGGCCTCACTACGCGGCGCTCATCTCCGAGCTGGGCCGCCTGGGCTACCAGGTGGCGCTCGACACCGGCTGGCCGGCGCAGGACTGGAGCGCAGCGCTCAGAGAGGAGGTGCAGGGCTGGGTGCGCCAGGCGGACCATCTGCTCATCAATGAACTCGAAGCATTGAGCCTGGCCGCCGCCAGCGATCTCGAAGCCGCCATCGACACCTTGAGCGGCTGGCTCAAGCCCGGTGCCACGTTGGTCGTCAAGGTCGGCCCGCGCGGCGCCATCGGTTGGCAGGCCGGCGAGCGGGTGCAGGTGCCGAGCGCCAGCGCTGCCATCTTCGACACCATCGGCGCTGGCGATGCCTTCAATGCCGGTTATCTCGTCGCTCGCACCCAAGGTGCCGGGCTGCGTGTCGCCCTTGATTCTGGCTGCCGCGCGGCGGTGGCCATTCTTTCGCGCTTCCCGCGCCACGACATCCACCCAGGCGAGCTCGCGGCGTGCCTGAGCCCCACACATGAGGAGACCGCTGCATGAAGCATCGCCGCCTGATCATTGGCTACATCATGCTCGTCTGGTTCGTCATCTCCTTCGTGACGAACCTGATCGGGCCCTTGATGCCCATCATCATTCACGACTTCAAGCTGAGCCTGGGCTTGGCCGGCTTTCTGCCGTTCTCCTTTTTCCTGGCCTACGGCCTGATCTCGATCCCGGCCGGCACGCTCGTCGAGGCCAAGGGCTCGCGCTTCACCATGCAGGTGGCCTTCGCGCTGAACCTGCTGGGCTCGGCCATCATTGCACTCAAGCCCGGCTATGCCACGGCCGTGGCGGGCCTGTTCGTGATCGGCCTGGGCATGGCCATGCTGCAGGTCGTCATCAACCCGCTGACACGCGTGGCTGGCGGCGAAGAACACTTCGCCTTCTTCTCAGTGATGGGGCAGCTGGTGTTCGGGTTTGCGTCCTTCGTCAGCCCGCTCGTGTTCGAGTGGCTGATGGAGCGCCCGGGCGCGGCCGGCCAGCCGCTCGTGTGGGTCACCTTCTACTGGGCCTTCACCGCGCTGTTCTTCGCGTTGATCGGCAGCACCGCCAAGCTGCCGCTGCCGCGCGTTGAGCTCAAGGAAGACGAAAAGGGTGGCGGCCTCTCCACCTATCTGGAGCTGCTGGCCCGGCGCGACGTGAAGCTGTTCTTCCTCGGCATCGTCGCCTACGTGGGCACCGAGCAGACGCTGGCAGACTGGATGTCGCAGTTCCTCGCCACCTATCACCACTTCTCGCCGACCGCGGAAGCCGCCGATGCGGTGGGCCACTTCTGGGGCCTGATGTCGGTCGGCTGCGTGCTGGGCCTATTGCTGCTCAAGCTCTTCGACGCGCAGCGCGTGCTGGCCGCGTTCACGGTGCTTGCCGTGGGCTGCGTCTCGCTGGCGTTGTTCGGTCCGGCCCAGGTGTCGCTGCAGGCTTTTGCGTTCGCCGGCTTCTTCCTGTCGGTGATGTTCTCGGTGGTGTTCTCGCTGGGCCTGAACTCAGTGCCCAAGCACCACGGTGCGTTGTCGGGCATTTTGTGCACGGGCATCCTCGGTGGCGCCATCGTGCCACTGCTGGTCGGCATGCTCGGCGACCAGTTGGGACTGCGCGCGGCCATGTCGGTGGTCTACCTGACGCTGGGCTTCATCTTCAGCATTGCTTTCTGGGCTCGCCCCCTGATTCGCAACGAGACGGTGAGCCTGGGAGCCTTGCTCGGACAAATCAAGTTTGGGGCCAAGGTCGACCCAAGAGAGCCCTAGGGCATTGCGACTGCAGGCTTTTCGACAACGCCTGGTCGAGCCAATGATCACAGCGTCTGGACGGCCCGGCAGTTCCTCGTGCATGGATTGAAAAACCACGATTTGAAAGTGATAGAAATGCGTTTGACTCATCTGGCCTATGCCATCAGCTTGCTTGGCCTTGCCGCGGCGACCACTGCGCACGCGGCCGACAACGACTCGGCTGCGGTGAGCCTGGACAAGGTCGAAATCACCGGCTCAAGCATCAAGCGCATTGCGCAAGAAGGTTCCCTGCCAGTCACGGTGATGTCGCGGGAGGATATTGCCCGCACGGGCGCGACGACGGCGCAAGACCTCGTCAATTCGATTCCTTCGAACTTCGGAGGCTCGGTCACCTCGGCCAACATCGGGGGCAATCTCGGCACGGCGTCCACGGCCGGCATGCGGGGCTTGCCCGCGTACTACACGCTGGTGCTGATCAACGGCCATCGTGTTGCGTCCTATCTGAGCGGCAACATCATGGAGCCGGTCACCGACCTGAACAGCATCCCCATGTCCATGGTGGAGCGGGTCGAAGTTCTGCGCGATGGAGCGTCCTCCCTATATGGCGCTGACGCCATTGCCGGGGTGATCAACTTCATACTGAAGAAAGACTTCAAGGGTGTCGAGGCGAGCTACACGGACACGGCCAGCCAGCATGGAGGCGCGGCCAACCACATCCTGTCCGTCACGGGCGGCTGGGGCGATCTGGATACCGATCGCTTCAATGTGTTCCTCGGCTTCACGCAGGAGAACGACAAGGCTCTGAATGCCGCGCAGCGTCCGGCATTGGCGAGCGGCGTGCGCCCCGATCTCGGACTGTTTTCGACCAAGCCGTACACCGGGGTGATCAATGCCAACTTCACGGATGCGCAAGGCAACACCTACTCAGGTGTGAATCCGACCTACGTGACCGGCTGCAATGTCCCGGGCTTTCACATGGTGCCGGACCCGGCCAATATCGGCACTTGCCGCACAGATGCAATTGCGACGGCGGACCTGATCCCTGAAGCCATGCATCGAAATCTTGCCGGTCGTGCGGAGTTCCGGTTGAGCGAAAACCATCAGCTGAGCATCGAGGCCAGCCGCACCACGACGGATATTTCGCCCGTACGCTACCCCGCGGCGGACTCCAATGGCGGCGCCGTGTCGGTCTTGCCGGGCCAACCCTTCTACCCCAGCAGTATCACCGTCCCGGCGGGGTATGTCATGTCCAACGGGCAGGTGTTGACGCAGGCCACGCCAGTCACGCCGGTCGGACCGGTGTCCGGCCAGTGGGATGTCGCCCAAGGCGGTATGCGCCGCGATTTTGACAACTCGATCGCCGATCGACTGGCGATCGAACTCGCCGGGACGTTCGGGGCTTGGGACTACGACACCACCGTCTTGATGACCCGTGAACGGCTGACCGTAGGTTCATCCTCGGGAGGCTACGACTGGGGCACTTTGCAGGGGCTGATCGACAACGGCAAGATCAATCTGCTTGGACCGCAAACGCCGGCCTCGTTGGCCGCGCTCCAAACGGCGCAATTCAAAGGGCCCTATCAGACCATTGTCGAGAGCGACAGGTCCTGGGATGCACATTTCAGCCGCGAGTTGTTCAAGCTGCCCGCTGGCGCCGTCCAACTGGGCACGGGGTTCGAATACCGCCGCGAGAGCCTCGACCAGCAGCCGTCCGCCGAAATGCTGATTCCTCAACCAGGCGGTGTGGTGGACCAGGGGACCTGGACCCCCATCAGCGGCGCGCGCAGCGTCTATGGAGCCTTCGTGGAGTTGAACGCGCCCTTGTCGAAGACCCTCGACATGACGGTGGCGGCCCGCGACGACGAATACAAGAACGATTTCGGCACCAGCTTCGGCGCAGTCAGCCCCAAGGTTTCGATGCGTTTCCGGCCCAGCGCGGATTGGGTTTTCCGGGGCTCTGCAGGTCGTGGCTTTCGCGCCCCCAGCTTGGCTGACAACCTGATGCCGTTCAGCTCGAACGGCACGGCGGCGGCCTACAGCGACCTCTTGCGCTGTACCGCCAGCGGTCAAGCACTGAACTTGCCCGGCGTGCCAGCCATCGACCAACCCAATGCGGTGATGCAGGAATGCAATATCAACCAAGTCACCTATACCGCTGGCAATACGGCGCTGAAGGCTGAGCGCTCGAATCAGTGGTCGCTGGGCATGGCGTTCCAGCCCACCAAGAGCCTGTCCGGGTCCGTCGATTACTGGAACATCAAGATCAACAACGCGATCACGTTGCTGCCAGGGTCTGCGCTGTTCGGCGGCAGTACCGGCGCGCAGCAGAACCAGGCCCTCCTGTACCGGTATGACCCTGGATACAACGCGCCGGCGGGGAATCCTGCCGGCGGGCCTTGCGGCGCGGGCTATGTTCTCGGCGCCTGTCCAGTGTCCAACAGCGGCAATCCGCAATACCCGATTGCCTATGGCCTGCAACCGCTGAAGAACCTGGCCAGGTTCTTCGCCTCCGGCATCGATCTGAACCTCCACTACAAAACGAACATCGCGGCGCTGGGCACTTTCACGGCCAATTTGGATGGTACCTACACCATCAACAACGGGCAGGTTGACGCAGATGGCAATGTCAACAGCGCGGCTGGCGTCTTCAATACGAATACCGCCTACGCCATGCCGCGTTGGCGCCATGTGGCCACGTTCGTGCTGGCCCGTCAGACATGGGACGTCTCGGCCACCAATAACTTCACCCTGGGTTACCTTGACTACGATTCCGGCAACTACTGCGGCACCTCGCCGAGCGACGTTTGCCCTTACGGAAAGTACCTTCCGGGCGCGCGCGTGGCGTCATTCTCCGACTGGGATCTCCAAGCCGACTACAAGGGCATCAAAAGTGTGAGGTTGACCTTTGGCGTCAAGAACGTCTTTGATCGCCCACCATCGGTCTCGCGGCAGGAGTCCTACACCTATCAGCGCGGGTATGACGCACAGTACGGCAATCCGATCGGGCGCGCGTACTACCTGACCGCCAATTACAAGTGGCAATGAGGCCGGAGAAATCCATGATTTCCCGCCGCACCCTCATCCAGTTGGGCTGCTTGAGCAGCCTTCCCGCCATCACACGAGGCGCCTCCTCGTCTGACGAGGCCGATGATCAGTGGGGGCGTCTGGCGGGGCGCGCGATGACGGTCGAGCTCAGCGGCGAGACACTCGGCTTAGAGGAGGCGGCGTTCCTGCGCCGCCATCAATTTCGATCGTTCATTCTGTTCACGCGCAACGTCACGAGTGCGGAGCAGACGCGCCGGCTGATTGCGGACTTGCGAATCGCGGTCGGCGATGAGATCGTGGTGAGCATCGACAACGAAGGCGGCTCGACGTTTCGCACGGCATTCTTGCCGGCCGCACCCAGCCCGCTGGCACTGGCTGCCATTGGCGACGAGGGTCTTGCCGAGAAGGTCGGTGCTGCCGTGGCCCGCGGCCTGATTTCGTTGGGCATCAACTGGAATCTGGCACCAGTCCTCGACCTGAACAGCAACCCGCGCAATCCGATCTTGCTGGAACGCGCGTTCGGCTCGGACCCGCGCAAGGCGGCTCGCCTGGCCATGGCTTGGACCCGCGGACATCTGGAGCAGGGCGTGGCGACCTGCATCAAGCATTTTCCAGGCAAGGGCGATACCCAGATCGACGCCCACCTCGACCTGCCGACGATACGCAAGCCGCGCGAGACGCTTGACGCAGTGGAGCTTTCGCTGTTCCGTGAGCAGATCAAGCTGTCGCCCGGTGTCATGGTCTCGCATGTGGTGTTCCCAGCCTTCGATCCAAAGCTGCCGGCGTCCTTGTCGCCTGCAGTGACGCAGACGCTCCTGCACGATCAAATGGGCTTTGCCGGCGTGACGACCACCGACGCGCTTGACATGGGCGCCATCCGCAAGCACTGGGGCCAGCCGCGCGGTGCGGTCATGGCCATTCAGGCGGGCGCCGACCTTGCACTGGTGCTTGACGATGGCGTGACGAGGGACGACACGGCGGCTTCGCACGCCGCGCTGAAGGAAGCTGCACGCCAGGGCGCTATCGGCCGCCAGCGCCTGTTGGAGGCCAACGCGCGCGTTGACGCTTTGATCCGCCGCTTCCCCTGCGTGCCGCAGGCCTACGCTCTCCAGCAAGAGGCCGCGGACCGCGCCTTGTTCGCCTCGGTCTGGCAGCGGGCATTGACCTTGGTCGGCCCTGTCAAGCGCCCCAAGCTGGGCTCGCATGTCCGTCTGATCGTGCCTGCGGATGCGCCTGCGGACGGTGTGTCGGAAGAAGGCTTGACGGCCAGCACCTTGACGGCGCGGCTGCTGCCGCTCTACCGCTTGGACGTGGTCACCTATGAGGACCCGAAGGAGATCCATTGGTCCTCGCAGTCGCGCGACGGCGCATTCACCATCGTCGCCAGCACCACGCGGGATCGGTACAGCAGGAGTGTCAGTCAGACCTGGCGACCTGATCTGCAATTGGCCTTGTGGAACCCCTACGTCGCGAGCGACCTGCCTTGCCCGACCTTGCTGAGCTATGGCTTTGCGCCCCCGGCTCTGGATGCCGTGGTGGGATGGCTGAAGGGCGAACTCGAGGCGACCGGCGTGCTGCCGGTCAAGTTGGATGTCTGAGCAATTGGGACGCCCATGACTGCAATCTCAAAACTGTATCCGCATGGCCTGGTCATGGCCTTCATGCTTGGCTGCGGCGCTTCGCATGCACAGGCTGCACCTGAATTCTCGAACTGCGAGGCCAAGCCGCAACCATCATTTTGCAAAGGCGTCCGCGGCGACCGCGCGCAAGGATGGCTGGCTCAGAGCCGCTCGGAGGTTATGGCCCAGCACGGTATGGTCGTCACCAGCCAGCCGCTGGCGGCGCAGGCTGGACTGCAAATCCTGAAGCAGGGCGGCAATGCAATTGATGCTGCCGTCGGCATGGCGGCTGTACTGAATGTGGTCGAGCCAGAAATGGTGGGCGTTGCCGGCGACCTGTTCACGATTGTTTATATCGCCCGCGAGCACAAGCTCTACGTTCTCAATGCCAGCGGCAAGGCGCCATCGGGTGCAACGATTGAGCGATTCAACGCTCTGGGCTACCGCTGGGACCCCAACAACTGGGGCCCCGGCTCGGGGATGCCCCCCAGCGGGATCTTGCCGGTGACGGTGCCTGGCAGCGTCTGGGGCTGGGAGGAAGTGCTCAAGCGCTTTGGAAAATTGACTTTCAAGGAGGTTCTCCAGCCCGCCGTCGAGTATGCGGAAAATGGGTTCCCGGTGTCGGAGCGGATTGCATTCGAATGGCAGCTTCCCAATGCCTTGCCTTTGAAAGGATGCTGCACGAAACCGGATCCGGATTCCATCAGAACCTGGACTATTGACGGCCAGCCACCTGTCGCCGGGCAGATTTTCAGAAACCCGGATCTGGCGCGCACGTTCCGGATTCTGCAGACCCAAGGACGAGATGGTTTCTACAAAGGCGAAATTGCACAAGCCATTGTCGCCAAGTCGAATTCTCTGGGTGGCACCATGACTATGGAGGACCTGGCCAGCTACAAGGGAGAGTGGGTCGAGCCGGCCGCTATTACTTATCGCGGCGTGCAGGTCAACGAATTGCCGCCACCTTCGCAGGCCTGGGCCGCCGAAGAGAATCTGAATATTCTCGAAGCTTGCGTTCCAAAGGTTTATCCAGGTGAAACCTTGGCCAGCCTCGGGCCCGCCAATCCAAAGTATTGGCACATGCTGGTGGAGGCCAAGAAGCTCGCTTACGCCGATCTGTACAAGTACAACGCGGATCCCGATTTTTTCGCTGTACCCCTCGATCGTCTTCTCTCAAAGTCCTACGCCGCAGAGCTGTGCAAGAAAATCGATCCGGCGCACGCTTCAAGCCCGGACAGAGAGGGCAGTGCCAGCAGCATCGGGGACACGATCGTGCTGTCCGCCGCAGATGGCGAGGGCAATATGGTCTCCTGGGTGAACAGCAATTTCTCGGCCTTCGGCTCGGGTATCACCGTTCCGGGGTATGGATTCATTCTCCATAACCGCGGAGCGCTGTTCACGCTGGATCCTAAAAGTCCCAATGCTATTGCACCGCACAAGCGTCCGTTCAACACGCTATCGGCCGGTTTTGTCATGCGCGGCGATCAGCCTGTGATGACCGTGACGCTCATGGGTGGAGATATGCAAGCGCAGGGGCATGCCCAGGCGTTGGTCGATGTTCTCGATCTTGGCGCAAATATCCAGGCGACCACCGATATGGCGCGGTTCAGACACAGCCAGATTCCGAATGTCTTGAGCCTTGAATCACCGCTTTACAAACTCGTTGGCGCGCAGTTGGCGGCCATGGGCCACAAGGTTGAATCAGTCAACGGCCTGGATCTCGGCGGCGCCCAGTTGATCATGACAACGCCCGGCTCCGCTGCGGCGACTGGCATGTGCTCGAGTTCCTGCTCGAATGGTTTCTATCGTGCGGGGTCTGATTTCAGAAAAGACGGTCAAGCGCTTGGATGGTGATGAATCCAAGCGCTGAGTGGAAATATTAATCGGAGGATAATATGAAGCGCTGCACCCGTTCCCCAGTTGCCTTGGCTGCTGCCTTGGCGTTCAGCAATATTTTCGGCCTCGCGCATGCGCAACAAGGCGCCGAGAGCGGAAATTCCGACGCCGGCGTCAAGTTGGATACGGTCACGGTGACTGGCATCCGTGCCTCGCGCGAACGCTCGCTGCTTGAGAAGCGCGCTGCCGACTCCGTGATGGACGTGGTCTCGGCCGAGGACATCGGCAAGCTACCCGACAAAAACGTCGCCGACGCGGTGCAGCGGGTGCCCGGCGTCAACATCAGCTCTGGCTCGGGCGGCGAGGGAGGCTTCTCGGAAAACGATCGCGTCAGCATTCGTGGCACCAACCCCAGCCTGACCCAGACCACCATCAACGGCCACGCCGTGGCCACTGGCGACTGGTACATCGGCGACCAGACCCAGACGGTGGGGCGCAGCGTGAGCTTCACCTTGCTGCCTGCCGAGATCGTCGGTTCGGTCGAGGTGCAGAAGAGCTCGCAAGCCGACTACATCGAGGGCGGCACGGCGGGGAATGTCAACATCGTCACGCGCAGGCCGCTTGACTTCAAGAAAGCCTTGACGCTCGAAGCCACCGTCCAGGGCCTCTACAACGATCTGGCTGCCAAGACGGCGCCGCAGGCCAATGCCCTGCTGAACTGGAAGAACACGAACAGCACCTTCGGCGTGCTCGCGCAGCTGTTCTCCGAGTCGCGCTACGAGCGCCGCGACGGCCAGGAGCTGTTCCTGCTCGGCGAGGGGACCATCGGCAACCCGAACAACAACAGCGCGGCGGTCGTGGCCACCAATCCGGACCTGGCCAACGTCGTCTACCCGTCGCAGATCGGCTCGGCGCTGTTCACGCAGCACAGCAAGCGCGAAGGGGGGCTGCTCGATCTCGAATTCAAGCCGAGTTCACAGCTGACGCTCGAGGCCAACGCTTTCTATTCGCATTTCAACGGCACGAATTTCGACACCAACTTCATGGCCAGCCCGACCAATCTGCTGGGCCAGGGTGTCGCGCCGACGAGCTACAAGGTGGTCAACGGCACGCTCGTGTCGGCCAACTTCGCAGCGCAGCCCTACAACTTCAGCGACCCGGCGCCCGGCGCGGACATGGCCTTTGGCGGTTTGCGCGACTCGATCTATCGCCCCAACGCCAGCTCGATGGCGTCCTATGTCGATCTTTCCGCGGACTACCGGCCGAGCGAGGCCTGGCAGATCACCTCCAAAGTCGGTACCACGCGCGGACAGGGTCATACGCCGCACGACTACGGCTACGAAGCCTATCTGGTCAACACCGGGTTGAACTATCAGCTCAACGGAACGAGCGGCCCGGCCGTCGTGTCCTTCCCAGGCTACAACCCCGCCAACTTCAACGATCCGCTGCATGTCACCAACGGCGGATCGTGGTCCGACTCGGTCAAGGTCACGGACCAGGAGAGCTACGGTCAGATCGACGCCCTGCGGTCCTTCGATGAAGGCGTCCTCGAGAGCATCAAGTTCGGCGCGCGCATCGCTCGCCACAAGCGCACGGCGGTCGGGGAGAACTACGCCTGCTCGGCCGACCCTGCCAACGCTTGCTACTCCAACCCCGGCGCGGCGTTGCCGATGCCGGCCTGGAACGGCACGGTCTCGCCGGGCAACTTCGGCCGCGGTATCCAGGCTCCGGCCGGGTTCCTGTCCAACTTCTGGACGCTGGACCCGGCCAGCATCGTGGCCTGGGAGCAGGCGAACAACAACGTCGACCAGGGCACCAACTACCAGGGCAACTTCACTGTGCGTGAGCGCGACGCTGCGGTCTATGCGATGGCCAACCTGGCCGGCAAGGGCTGGCGCGGCAACGTCGGCGTTCGTGTGGTCGACACCAATCAATACAGCCTGGGCTACAACCTCGACGCCAACAACAACTTCGTTCCCACGCCCGTCACGCATGACTATGTGAACGTGCTGCCGAGCACCAATTTCAAGTTTGACCTGAGCAAGGAGCTCGTGGCGCGCGTGGCAGCTTCAGAAACCATGTCACGGCCCGACTACTCGGCGCTGTCGCCCGCGGTCAGCCTGAATAACATCGACCTGACCGGCTCGGGCGGTAATGCCAATCTCAAGGCGATCCGCTCGTACAACTACAACAGCACGCTCGAGTGGTATTTCGCGCCGCAGTCGCTGCTGTCGGTGGACCTGTTCTACATGAACATGCCCTCGTACGTGACCTTCGGCTACAACACCCAGCGCTATCTCAATACATCGATCGACCAGGTCAGCGGCTTCATCATCACCTCGCCGTTCAACGTGTCGGCCAACAACAAGGGCCTTGAGCTGGCCTGGCAGCAGCCGCTCTGGCATGACTTCGGCGCGCTGCTGAATTACACCTATGCCAACGGCCGGACCTCGCAGGGCCAGCCGCTGGTGGGTTCCTCGGCCAACACCTACAACACGGAGTTCTATTACGAGCACGAGGGCTTCAGTGCCCGGGTCGCCTACACCTACCGATCGTCCTTCCTGGTCGGCTTGGCCAACGTGACGCCGCAATACGCCGCGAGCCTCGGAACGGTCGCCGCGTCCATCAACTACAAGATCAACGAGAACGTCACCGTGACTTTCGACGGACTGAACCTCAACAACCCGATCATCAAGTACTACTCCAACGCGCAGCAGCCGCAGGCTTTCTACTCGAATGGCCGGCAGTACTACTTTGGCCTGCGCCTGTCGATGTGACGACGGCACCGCGCGTTGGGTCGGAGCAAGTGGTGGGCTTGGCGCTGACCCAGTGTCCGCGAAGGCGAGCGCGCGTGAGGAGAGGCGCACGCTGGTGACGGCGGGGGCCGCATCGAATGCGCCACCAAGCGCCAACGTGTAGTCCCCGGGGTCGAATGCGCCAGCCCAAGTCCTTGGAGACTGCGAGCAGTTGACGGCGCGACAGGCGGCCACACGATACGCGCAGCATGCAGTAGCGCGATTGAATCGTCACATTGACCGTCAGAGATGCGACTCGTCTTCAAGAAATTCTTGCCGCGCCTGCCGTCAGCAGGCCTTCGTCCATTCAATCGCTGCCCTTATGCCATCTGCATCACCCGATCGCCGGGCCCGCCGCCTGGGCCTTGACGTTGACATCACGCGGCGCGACTTTGTCGGCGGCGCGCTATGGGCGAGCGGTGCCGCGCTAACCACCCTGGCCGCGCCCGGCCATGCGCTGGCGAGTGGCCGCGACGACTGGACCGGCCCTGGCGGCGTGGGCGACTACGCGAATGCCAACGGCAATACCTGGAACGTGGTGCAAGCGGGGCATGTGCTGCGTGATTCGCCTGACGACGTTGAAGCGGCCGCGCGCGATACCGGCGAGCGCTTTGATTGCGTGGTGGTCGGTGGTGGCATCAGCGGTCTGGCCGCGGCCCTGCATTTCATGGCCCATGCTGGCCCGGGCAAGACCTGTTTGCTGCTCGACAACCACCCCATGCCTGGCGGCGAAGCCAAGCACAATGAGTTCGAGGTCGACGGCCAGCGCCTGTTCGCGCAGCAGGCATCGGCCCTATTCTTCCCACCGCTTCCGCACAGCCGGTTGGGGCGCTTCTACGATGCCATCGGTCTGGCACCGCCACGTCTGCGCTACCAGGTCTGGGCCGGCCCCGACCCTGCCATGAACCTGGCGCGCACGCCCTACGACGCCGAAGGCATCGAGCACGGCCAATACGGGTTCTTTTTCCCTGGCCAGGGTGCGCGCGCCGACCGCTGGGTGAGGGACCCGATCCGACGCCGCTTCGCCGACGCACCGGTTGATGCGGGAACGCGGCGCATGCTGAGCGATTGGTTCTCCGGCGCCGCGCAGAGCCGCGCGGGCTTCGTCGGCCCGCAGATCGAGGGCGACGCCGTGGCCCGGCGGCTCGACGCCATCAGCCTGGAGCAGCACTACATCGATACCTTCGGCCTGACGCGCGAGTTCGTGCGCAAATACCTGGTCCCTGAAGAGGGCGGGGGCTCGGGGCTAGGGCCCGATGCCCTTTCCGCCTATTCGGATTACGCGGCCGATCTGCTGCACGGCGCCGATGGTGGCGACGAGGCCCAGCAAATGTTTCCCGGAGGCAACAGCACGATCGCGCGCCTGATGCTGGGCACGCTGGTGACGAGCGCCTTTGACGGCGCGGTCACGCCTGACGCCGTGCTCAGCCAGCCGATCCGGCGCGCCGAGCTCGACCGAGCAGGGCAGCCCGCACGCGTTCGCCTGGGGGCGACGGTGCTGGCCGTGCGTCATGACGGGAAGGCGGGGCAGGCCCACGAAGTGCGGGTCAGCTACGAGCGCGCGGGGCAGCGCGAGCAGGTTCGCGCCGGCTGCGTGGTGATGGCCGGTGGTTCCTGGACCACGCGCCACGTGGTGCGAGACCTGCCCGAGTCGCACCGTGCAGCCTATGCGCAGTTCCACCGCTCGCCCGCGCTGGTGGTCAACGTCGCCGTGCGCCAGTGGCGCTTCCTGTACGAGCGCGGCCTGTCGGGCTGCCGCTGGTTCGGTGGACCAGGCCATCATCTGAACGTGCGCGCGCAGGCGCTGGTCGGGCCGGTGGCGCCATCGCTGGGGCCTGATTCGCCAACGGTGCTGTCGCTCAAGATGCTGTTCCCGCAGCCTGGCCTGGGCACGGCCGAGCAAGGCCAGCGCGGCCGCGCCGAGCTGTTCGCGACGCCCTTCAGCGCGATCGAGGCGCGCGTGCGGGAACTGTTCGCGCGCATGTTCGACGGCCCGCACTTCGACGTGCGGCGCGACATCGCGGGCATCATCGTCAATCGCTGGGGCCACGCCTACCTGAGCCCGCAGCCGGGCTTCTTCTTTGGCAAAAACGGCGATCCGGCCCCACGAGACATCTTGCGTGCCGGGCCCTTCGGGCGCATCGCCTTCGCCAACACCGATCTCGCCGGCATCATGGACCATCGCTGCTCAATCCTGGAAGCGCAGCGCGCAGTTGATCAACTATTTGACAGTGGAGCGGCATGAACCGCCGGAGATGGCATGGTCCGCCCCACCTTCACTTCCGGCCGCGGCAGTGAGTGCCCATGCGAATCGAGTGGGACCTCGCAGAATCGGCATCAGAGTGCCAGAGTGGGTGGTTCAACGCAGCCACTTCAACCTGGAGGTCCCATCATGCAATCTACTGCAAACCTTCCCGTCATTGGTCTGGATCTGGCCAAGTCCGTGTTCCAGGTGCATATCGTCGATGCAAACTCCGGCGAGATTCAGCGTCGCCAGATCAAGCGAGCCAGGCTCGCTCAGTTCTTCGCCAATTGCCAGCCCAGTCTTGTCGCTATGGAAGCCTGCGCGAGTTCGCATTACTGGGCTCGAAGGCTTGTCTCTCTGGGGCATGAGGTCAAGATTCTTCCGGCCCAGCACGTCAAGGCCTTCCTGCTGCGCGACAAAACCGATGCGATGGATGCACAGGCGATTTGGGTAGCGGCCCAGCAACCTCACATCAAGGGCGTCCCGGTAAAGACGTCGCGTCAACAGGCCTGCATGGCATTGCACGGCATGCGTCGTCAGCTCATGAAGATGCGCATCATGCAAACCAATGCTCTGCGCGGAATCTTGGCTGAGTTCGGGATCGCCTTGCCGGTGGGCCATAAGCAACTGCTCAAGGTCATTCAGGAAGATTTGGCCAAAGCCCAAGAAGATGATGTGCTGTCAGCAGATCTTGTCGCGAGCGTGCAAGAGCAGCTCAAGCGCATCAACGGCTTGCAGGATGACATCGACCTCATCAGCCAGCGTCTACGCGCGATGCTTCAGGATGATCCGAAGATGCAGGCCGTCTATCAGATTCCTGGCGTCGGTGAATTGACCGCCACCGCGCTGGTAGCCGCGGTGGGGGACTTCACCGTCTTCAAGTCGAGTCGGCAGTTCGCATCTTGGGTGGGCTTGACGCCACGCCAGGTGGGAACTGGTGGAAAGACGCAGCAGCTGGGAATTTCAAAACGGGGCGATTCGTACCTGCGCACTCTGTTGATTGCAGGCGCCAGGGCCGTGATCGCCAAAGCGGCACAGTCAACATGGATTCAGCAGCTACTGCAGCGGCGTCACTGCAACGTGGTCGTTGTTGCGTTGGCCAACAAAATTGCGCGCACCGTCTGGGCGGTTATGGCTCGAGGCCAGGCCTTCAATCCGACGAAGTGGAATCCTTACGAACAGGTGGTTGCATGAGTCCGCACCGTCGACAGCAGGCCACTCGTCTCGGTTCATTAGATCTGTTTTGAAGGAGAGCTTGCAGAAAGCGCAGTGATGGATTGAAGGTCAAACCGGGTCGGGGAAATTCCGATGAATCGCCAGCACCTCGAGTGCATCCCGGAGATAGGAGCCCCGGCCGCGAATAGCCATCATGGGCAGCAGCACCAACTGCACGAACAGCCCGGATGTAAGGCTGCAAACCTCTCAAACCTTCACAGTGCCAATGCTTGCACTCCTCGGGGCGGACCATGTAGGCGGTTCAGTTTGTTCGAAGGCTGCTCGATGTGGCGCTGGTTGCGCCAGCCTGGGCTTGCGCCGGAAGGCATGCAGACCGCCTGGGTCGTCGGCTTTTTTTACAGCCTCGGGCCAGTGCCGCCGGACGGATCTTGCAAGCCTCTGTTTTCATTTGATTTTCTGCTTGGGCATGTTTTATGCCTGTGGTACCAGCAGGGGAGTTACGCTACTTTCGCTCGTCGTGGAGAAGCACATGAAGACACGTCCCTTCTTGTTGCCCCTGATCTTGGCTGTGCTGGGGCTCAGCCAGACGGTCAAGGCTGACCCCACCGTCATCTCGACCCTGACGGGCTGCTATGACTGCCAGGTCAACGACACGCCCACGCTGTTCATCAGCAACACCACGGCCTTCGCGTTCACGAATGTGCAGATGACGTTGACCGGTTACCAGGGCCTGAACAATGGCATAGTGCAAAGCCGCAGCCTGTCCGACATCGGTGCGAATTCGACCCTGACCTTCAACTGGAGCGAAGGCAATTCAGCGGGGAATCTGTTCTCGTACGACTACGACGACGAGTACAGCGGCACCGCCTCGGCAAGTAGCGGGTTCTTCGGGCAACTGCCTTACAACCCGATCTGCGATCCGCAGTCCAACATCTACGGGCGCTCTTACTGCGCGCAAACGGGCAATTTCTACGTCACCATCACGGCAATGTGGAACGGTAACCCAATCTACTCACAGTTCGGCCCCGATCCCAACGGCCCCGGCAATGTGAGCAACGCCGCCGGCGTATTCGTGGGCTGGGAGGGTCTGGACCCGAACGGTTGGTCCGAGACGAACTATGACGTGCACTCTGGCCAGATCATCGGCGTGCTCGCCAACATCTACGAAGGCACGCCCCCACCCGTGGAGCTCAATAGCGTCCCCGAGCCCGAGTCGCTGGGCCTGGTGGGTATCAGCTTGTTGGGGCTCGGTCTGTCACGCAGGAAAATGCTCCCTCGCCCGGGCCCCGCGCGTTGAAAATCTGATCGGTGCGTCCAACGCCGACGAGCCCGGCAATTCGGCGAACTGCCGGGTTTTTTTGCGCTGCGGCCGCGCCGGCGCGCACAACGCAGCGCGCAAGCCCTTGAGCCGCGCTTGCCTTCGGGCAGAATCCGCCGGACCACTCCGATTTAGGGCGCGGTCATGACGGTTTCCGAGACGCCGGTCTTCGAGCTCGCTGCCGAGCGTTCGCTGAGGAACATCACAGGGCGACGCATCACGCTGATGATGCGCATCGTGTTCGCGGCACTGGTCGTCAACACGGTGCTGGGTGTGGTGCTGGGGGGCTTCGAAGTGATCGCCAGGCCAAGCGTCATGGTGCGCCTGGCCGGCCTGATCGTGGTGACCCTGTTCATGGTGCTGGAGAGGCGCGGCCGCGGGCCGGCGCTGATCTTTGGCTTTCTCTGCAGCGTGGAACTCATGCTGCACGGTCTGGCCTGGGTGGGCGAAGGTAGCCGCGACATGGCCCTGGTGGCCTGCGGGGGCGTCTTCGTCATTGCTGCGGGCTTGTGCCGGCGCCGGCAGTACTTGATGCTTGCGCTGCTGCATCTGGTGGATCTGGTGATGCTCTACCTCGTCAATGCTTCGGGTGGCGTCAAGCCTACCGACGTAGGCGATGGGCTGCTGGTCTGGGTCGCGGTGGTCGTGGTGTTCTACGTCTTTGCCGGCGATCTGCGCCGCTTCAAGCTGGCTGCGCAGCGCGAGCTCTCCTTCGCAAAATCGGCCCGGGATCTGGCGGAGTTCCGCGCCAGCCACGACGCGCTCACCGGCCTGCCCAATCGCATCCTTGGCAAGGAGCGCACCAAGCAGCTCGTCGCGGCGGCGCAGGAGGGCGGCCATCGCTTCGCGATCATGCATCTGGACCTGTCGGACTTCCGCTTCATCAACGACAGCCTTGGCCACGCCGCGGGCGACATGCTGCTGCTGAACGTGACGGCCAAGCTCAAGAGCACGCTCAGCGGCCAGGATTGCGTAGCCCGCGTGGGCAGCGACGAGTTCCTGATCGCTGTGCACGGCCCAACGACCGAGCTTGAGGTGGCTCTGCTGACGCAACGCCTGCTGACCGAGCTTGCGGCGCCCATCGACTACCAGGGCATGGAAATCCGCGCCGAGGCCTGCGTGGGCATCGCCATGTTTCCGCACGATGGGCTCGACTTCGAAGACCTCAGCCGCAGCGCGTCCAATTCGCTGCAAAGCGCCAAGGCGAGCGGGGAGGGCGCACTGTTCTTCAGTTCACGGCCGGTGGACGAGTCGGTCAAGCAGCAGCTGCGCAAGGTGGGCCTGCTGCGTCAGGCGCGCGAGCGCGCTGCCGTGCAACTGCTGCTGGAGCCGCAGTACAAGCTGGCGGGCCACAGCCTGGTGGGATGCGAGGCGGACTGGCAATGGAGCGACCCCGAGTTCGGCGATCTCAAGACCGACGAGTTGTTCGCCATCGCCGAGGTGGCCGGTCTCATGGAGGGCTTTGGTGCCTGGATGTGCGAGGAGGCCTGCACTCAGGTGCAACGCCTGCGCCGCCAGTTCGATTGCGAGTTGCAACTGACCGTGGCCGTACACAGCGCCCATGTGCGCCGGGGCGATATCGTCGATGATGTTCAGCGCGCGCTCACCCGAAGCGGCCTTCCGGGCGGCTGCCTGGTGCTGGAGTTCGAGGAGGCCCTGCTACGTCAGGACGCCGCTGACCTCGGCGAGTTGATGACGCAGCTGCGCAACCTCGGCGTGCAGCTGGCCGTGCGCGGTAGCGATCTCGCGCGATTGACATCCGTCTCGGTGCAGTGGCTCAAGCTCGATCTCGCGCGGCGTCGACGCAAGGCCGCGGGCACCGCCGAACTCGCCACACTGCGCCCCTTGGTCGACGCAGCGCACGCGGCCGGCCTGCAATGCAGCGTGGAAGGCATCATCAGCGCGCAGGAGGCCGGTGAGCTGGCCGAGCTGGGCTGCAGCCGTGGCCAAGGCATGCTGTGGTCGCCCGCCTTGCCGCCCGATGGCTTCGAATTGCTGATCGCTCGTTCGCAGGCGAGCGCCTGAGGTTTGTCCTGCGATGTACCAAACGACCTACATCCATCCGAAGGCACTGCGCATTGGGCTCTTCGTTCGACTGGATATGGACTGGACCTCGCACCCGTTTTCCTTCAATAACTTTCTGCTGCGTGATGTCGACCAGGTGCGGCAGCTGCAGGCCCTGGGATTGGAGCGGGTGCTTTGTGATGTGAAACGCAGCGAACCGCAGGCGCTGAAGACGGCTTCGGTGGCCAGTGCTGCGCCAGCCGCGCCAGCCGCAGCGTCCTCGGCGCAGGCGGCTGGCGTGCCGACGGCGGCTCCGGCGGAACTGGTCGACGCGCTCAAGAGCAAGGCACAACGACTGGCACGACTGAAGACGCAGATGGCCCAGCTCGATGCTGCCGAGAAGAGCTTCCATGCAGCGGTGCGGGAGATGAGTCTGGTGACCAAGAATCTTTTCGCGCAGCCCATTGAGTCGCTGCGTCGAGCCCGGGAGGTGGTCGATGCGCTGTTGCGTTCCATGGTCAACGTGGAGGACGTTCAGCTCCATTTGATGAATTCGAGACCGAACTCTCGCGACGTTCACGACCACGAGCTGAACACCGCCTCCCTGGCCATGCTCCTGGGGCGCCGCCTGGGGCTGACGGAAGATGCGCTGCGCGACCTGGGCATGGCTTGCCTCATGCACGACATCGGCAAGCGTGAGATGCCCGACAGCCTGACGCGCAAGATCGGCGTGCTGAGCACGGTGGAGCGAGACGCCCTCCAGCAGCACGTCCCCAAGAGCATGCTGGTCGGCCGCGAGATGGTCCTGGATCGACCTGTGCTCGATGCGATCGCCCAGCACCACGAGATGGCCGACGGCAGTGGCTATCCTCGGCAGCTCAAGCTCGAGGGCATCAGCCGCGGCGGCCAGATCCTGGCCCTGGCCAATGCCTTCGACAATCTCTGCAATCCGCATCACGCCATGATGGGTCTCACTCCCCACGAGGCGCTCAAGATGCTCTTCGCCCGCGAGCGCAGGCGCTTTGCACCGGACGCCCTGGCCGGCTTCATCAAGATGATGGGCATCTATCCGCCGGGCACCCTGGTGGAACTCAGCGATGGCTCACAAGGTCTGGTCCTGTCCGTCGGCGCGCAGGACGCGCTGCGCCCCGTCATCCTGCTGCGCGAGTTGGGCGCGTCGAGGTCCGAGCCCGTGATCGTGAATCTGCTGGAGGAAAAGGCATTGAGCATTCGCCGCGGCATGCAGCGCAGTGAACTCTCAATCGAGGCTGCGACCTACCTGAACCCTCGCCGGCACGTGAGCTACTACGCATCCGACGTCACCGGGGCCGGCTGAACGCGAGTTCCCGACTCGCCGTCAAAAAGGTGCCCGCCCGTCGGATTTTGCGGCTCTAATCTAGCGGCGGGATGGTGCGGAGGGCCGAGGCATGGCGGCGTGCTCGATCTGCGTTGGCGTGCGTCTGATGGCGCGGGCTTTCGCGCTGTGCTTGGTTCTGGTGGCCGGCATGGTGCAGGCCGCCCCGCCCGCGTTCGAGCAAACGCTGGCCGAGGGTGTCGCGCTGCGACAGCTCGGCAGCCTGAATGCCTCCATCGAGCAGCTCAATCGCGCTGCCGCACAAGCTGTCGAAGACCGCGAGCGTATGCGCGCTGCAGGCGAGCTCGGCACGAGCCTGCTGCAGAGCCGAAGACTCGATGACGCCCGAATCCAGTTGAGGAAGGCGTACGGCATGGCGGCGGGGCCCGAGCGCGCTGGCTACGCGCTGATGCTGGGCAACCTGGCCATGGTCCTCAAGCAGGAGCGCGAGGCCCGGCAGGACTACGAAGAGGTGCGGGCCTTGGTCGGGCCTGTGCCCTCGTTCCTGGGACTCAGCGCTGACCTGAATTTGGTCCGCATGGCGCCACCCGAGGAACAGTTGCCGGCACTGCGCGGCTTGAGCGAGCTGCTCGCCAAGGCCGGCAAGCTGACCGATGCCGAACTCGCTGCGCTGTCCTTGAACCTTGCTCACCAGGCTCAGGGCCTTGGCTCGGAGGGCAGGGCGCTGGCCTATCCGAACCTGCAGCGCGCGCGGAGTCTGGCGCCCAAGCCCGGCCGACTGCAGGTCGAGGCCCTTGATGCGCTGGCGCGGCTCTACGAAGACGAGGCGCGGCCGCACGACAGCCTGGCCCTGAACGCGCAGGCTCTGGAGCAGGCGCAGCAGCAACCCATCGGCAGTGTGGGCGAGCCGATGATCGCGCTGGAGTGGCGGGCAGCTCGCCTGCACACGGCGCTGGGCGATCCGGTGCTCGCGCTGGCCGCCTGGCGGCGTGTGGTGGACCGTCTGGAGGCGCTGCGGGCCGACATCCCGATCGACTTCGAAGACGGTGGATCCTCATTCCGGCAGCTCTTTGAGCCCGTCTACATGGGCCTGGCCGACGGCCTGATCAAGGCCAGCGATGGCCGTTCCGGAGCCGCCCATGACGCGCTGCTGCGCGAGGCCATGCAGGTGGTCGAGATGATCAAGCAGTCCGAGATGCAGGACTACCTCGGCGACCGCTGCACCGTGGATGAAGTCAAGGGCGGCACCGCCACCGTCATTCCGCCGGGGACGGCCATCGTCTACCCGCTGATCTTTGCTGAGCGGCTGGAGCTGCTCGTGATGACACGCGCCGGCCCGAGCCGTTTCACCGAGCCGGTTCCGGGCGCCGAGTTGCGTCGCACGGCCGCCCAGTTCGCTGACCAACTCCGCAATCTCAACCCGGGCTACATCTGGAACGCGCGCAAGCTCTACAAGCATCTGCTTCTGCCGCTCGAAGGCCTGGTGGCCGAGCAGTCCATCGACACCCTGGTGGTGGTGCCCGACGGCGCTTTGCGGCTCGTACCCATGGCGGCCTTGCATGATGGCAAGCGCTTTGCGATCGAGCGCTACGCCGTCGTCACTGCGGCGGGCCTGTCGATGACCAACACCAGCCGACCCGCGGCACGCGGGGCCGCCGGCGCGCTGCTCGCTGGCGCTTCGCAGTTCGGGTCGGCGGTGGACCGGCTGCTTCAGACCTCACAGGGCAGGGAGCTGATTGCCTCCGTCGAGCCAGAGCGTGCGCTCAACACGGCAGGTGACGACAAGCCTCTTTCCACCGAAGCCCGATCCGTGCAGGAGCGAGCGCTGCGCGAATCGCTGGCCCTGCCGGGCGTGACGCGAGAGATCGACGAGCTCGGCAGCATGTTGCCCGGCGCCAGCCGCATGCTCGACGCCGCCTTCACCGTCGGCAATTTCCGCGAGGCGGCCGCCTCGGGGCGCTACAGCTTCGTGCACATTGCCTCGCATGGGATCTTCGGCGGCGACGCGCGCTCGAGCTTCTTGCTTGCCTACGACGATCTGCTGACCCTGGGCGGCCTGCAGGAGCTGCTGCTGGCCGACCGTGTGCGTCAGCATCCGCTGGAGCTGCTGACCCTCTCGGCCTGCGAGACGGCCGAAGGCAACGAGCGCGCACCGCTGGGCATTTCGGGCGCAGCGATCAAGGCGCGGGCCAAGAGCGTGCTGGGCACCTTGTGGCCCGTGAACGACGATGCAGCGGTGCGGCTGATGGTGCGCTTTTATGCCGGCCTGGCCGGGCCGGACCAGCCCACCAAGGCCCAAGCCCTGCGGCAAGCCCAGCGTGAACTGCTCGCCGACAAGGCCTTTGCCCACCCCTTCTTCTGGGCCCCGTTTTCGTTGATCGGGAACTGGCTATGAAGCTCACCTTCACGGCATTGACCCTCGCCATCGCGGCCTTGCCCCTGCAGGCCCAGATCCGCACCGACGGCAGCGTGGGTCCGGCAGCGCAGACGCTCATCGGCCCCAGCTACCGGATCCCGCAATCGCTGGGCCAGCTCTCGGGCAGCAATCTCTTCCAGAGCTTCCAGACCTTCAAGCTCGCCAGTGGCGAGAGCGCGACGTTCACCACGAGCAGCGCCGGCATCACCAACGTGATCAGCCGTGTCACGGGTGGCGAGGTCTCGACGATTCTGGGCCAGATCAGCCTCGTGCCCTTCAGCGGTGCGCCGGCCTTCTACTTCATCAACCCGGCGGGCGTCGTGTTCGGCCAGGGTGCCAGCATCAACGTGCCGGGCGCCTTCATCATCAGCACGGCCAACTCGCTGCGCTTTGCCGACGGCGCGCGCCTGTTTGCCGACCTGGGCCAAAACAGCAGCTTCTCCACGGCCGCACCCGAGGCTTTTGGCTTCCTCGGCAGCACCCGCGGCACCATTGCCTTGCGTGACCAGGCGGTGCTGGCGCCCGCGGCCGGGCAGAGGGTTGCGCTGGTCGGCGGCGATGTCCTGATCGACAACGGCATCATCGCCAGCAGCGGGGAGGTGAGCATCACCGCGGTCGGCGCGCAGGCCGGCGACGTGCCGTTGAACGTGACCGCGCCGTCGTCATTGCCGACGTCGTCGACGTCCCTATCGCCAGCGGGACAGTTCACCATGCAGGGTGGGGCCCTGATCGGCAGTTCCAGCGTTGGCAATTCCGCAGCCGGCCCGGTGAGCATCGCCGCGGGCGATATCTCGCTCAGCGCCCAAAGCAGTATCAGCAGTTTCACCGGCGCCACTGCGGGCGGCGACGGCGCCAGCATCCAGCTGCTCGCCAGCGGCACGGTGGCGCTGACCGGCGCCGCCAACCTCTATGCGGTGAGCAGTTCGAGCGGACGGGGCGGCGGCATCAGCGTCAGCGCGGGAAACATCGCGCTGGATACGGGCGCCTACATCCAGGGCGGCACGCAATCAGGTAGCACAGGCAATGGCGGCGATGTGCTGATCCGCGCCACCCAAGCACTGCGCCTCGACGGCGGCGCGAGCATCTTCTCCAGCGTCTCGGGCTCGGGCCAGGGCGGCGTGGTGGACGTGGGCGCCGGCACCATCGGCCTCAACGGCGGCGCCTACCTGGCTAACCTCGCGCTCGGCGGCACGGGCAACGCGGGCGACCTGCGCGTGCAGGCGAGTGGCAGCTTGCAGATGGCGGGCGGCAGCCAGTTGCTGGCCTACACCACGGCTGCGGGCAACTCGGGCAACATCTCGCTCGGTGCTGGCGATATCGTGCTCACCGATGCTAGCGCGATTCGCAGCGCCGCGGTCGGCAGCGCGCTGACCGGAGACGTCACGCTCACGGTCAGTGGAGACCTCACCCTGCACGCGGGCTCCAGCATCGCCAACGTCGGCCTCTCGGGCGGCCAGGCCGGCAACATCGGCGTGACTGCGCGCAATGTGACCCTGGACGGCGCGAGCTTCATGACCACGGGCTCGCTGGACGCCAACGGCACCGGAGGCAATGTCCAGGTGAACGCCGGCGGCACCATCAGCCTCTCCGGTGGCGCCTACATCTCCGCCAATACCTTCACGGATGTGAACGCTGGCAGCGTCACGCTGAGCGGACAGAACATCAGCCTGAACGGCGCAAGCCTTTCCAGCGCCGCTGTCGATGGCCACGGCGATGCGGGCAGCATCACGCTCGTAGCGACTCAGCGCGTGGACGTAACCGGCGCCTCCACCATCGGCTCTGCCAGCAGCACCTCCGGCCAAGCCGGCCAGGTGAGCATCACGGCGGGGGACTTTTCGCTGAATGGTCCCGGCCTGATCTTCACCGGTGCCGGAGCGCCCGCGTCGGGCCCTGCGGGCACGATCCGGATTGCGGCCAGCGGAAGCCTGGCCGTCAGCAATGGCGGCGAGATCGACAGCAGCACCTACTCCTTGCTGAGCCCGGCCGGCGCCATCGCGCTCCAGGCTGGCACGACGATGCGGCTGGACGGCGCGGCCTTGTCCAGCCGCAGCGCCTCGCCGGCGGGCAGCGGCAGCGCGGGCGCGATCGGGCTAGTGGCCGGTGGCCAGATGACACTCACCAACGGAACAAGCGTCAGCACGAGCACCCTGTCTGCGGGCAACGCCGGTCAGATCTCGCTGCGCGCTGCCGGTCTCTGGCTGCAAGACAGCAGCCTCGCGAGCCTCGCCAACACCGGTAGCCAAGGGGCGGCAGGCACCATCAACATCGCGGCGCAGGGCGACGTGCTGGTGCTCAACAGCCTGCTCAGTACTACCACGCGCGGCACCGGGGCGGCGGGCACTGTCCGCATGAGCGCTGCCAACATCCAGATCGCGGGAACGAATGGCGGCGTTACGGCCGCCGCCGCCGCCGGATCCGGCGGGCAGACCGGCAATGTGGAGATCACCGCGAGCGGCCGCTTTGGTATGAGTCAGGGCGCCGCGCTCACCATCCAGAACGATGCCACTGTGAGCAATCCGGGAGCGCTGACGCCCACCTTGTTGAGCGTCGACGCCGCACGCATCGAGCTGCAAGACGCGGCGATCCTCGCGGCCTCGAGCGGCAACGTGGCGGCCAGCCGCATCGTGCTGACAGCGAGCAACTCAATGAACCTGCAGGACAGCATCGTCAGCACTAGCGCCAATCAGGGCAATGGCGGCGCGCTGAGCCTGCAGGGCGGGAGGCTGCTGCGCATTGCGGATACGCAGGTCACCACCTCAGTGCTCGGCACTCAGGGCAACGGCGGCAATATCAGCGTGAGCGCCGATGGGCTGCTGATGCAGACGGGCTTCATCCAGGCCAATACCGCGGCCCGCAATGCCCGGGGCGGGCTGGTCGTGATCGATGTGGGCACGCTGCTCGCCAGCGCCAGCAGTCTCTTCGTCGGCGGCGCGGTGCCGTTGAGTTTCAAGGCCGGTGTATACGGCTACAACGTGATCCAGGCTGCGGCCCCCACGGGCGTGAGCGGGGTCATCTCCATCACCAGCCCGGTGCTCGATCTGGCCGGCAGCCTCGTTCAGCTGAACGCGCACCTGCTAGACCCCGGCGGCCTGGGCCGCGACCCTTGCCGTAGCCGCGGCGGCAGCTCTCTGGCGCTGGCCGGACGTGGCGGCCTTGCCCCTTCGGCTCGCGGCCTGATGACGGGCCGGCCCGCGGGCGGCGAGGTGGGGGCCACGGGCGCGGCAAGCGGCATGCGCCTGAGCCTCGACGGCCCGAGGATGGACTGCCCGTGAAGCGCCTTCTCGTCGCCTTCCTCGCCTTCCTCGCCGTCGTCCTGGCGGTGCCCGTGCCCGCGCAGGAGTTGCCGTTGCCGACGGTCTCGCCCGGCGCACAGCAGGCCAGCAGCGTCCGCGTGGACCGGATCGTCTTTCGTGGCAATCGCGCCGTCAGCGATGCAGACCTGCAAACCGTGGCTGCGCCCTACACGGGCCGGGTGGTCGGTGCGGATGAGCTGGAAGCCCTGCGGCAGGCGCTGACCCGCCTCTACGTGGAGCGCGGCTACATCAACTCCGGCGTCCTGCTGCCGGCGCGACCGGCCGATGGCGTGCTGGCGCTGGAGGTCGTCGAAGGCCGCCTGACGGGGCTGCGACTGCGTGGCCTGAAGGGCCTGGACGAGGCGTATCTGCGCGCGCGCCTTGTTCGCCCGGAGGACCAGGTGCTCAATATCGAGCAGCTGCGCGAGCGCTTCCAGCTGCTGCTGGACGATCCGCTGTTCGAACACATCAACGCCCGCCTTGAGCCCGGTGCCTTGGCGGGGGAGGCGGAGCTCGAAGTGGAAGTCGAGCGCGCCCGCAGCTGGCAGCTCAGCGCCTTCGTCAACAACTACCGGCCTGCCTCCATCGGTGCCGAGGCCGTGGGCCTGGCCGGCTCGCTGCGCAACCTCAGCGGCCTGGGAGACCTGCTGGAATTCAGGCTACAGGCCTCGCCGCGGCGCAGCGCAGGCGGCAACGGCAGCTTGACCTGGCACTTGCCGCTGGTGGCGCTGGGACTGCGCGATACCGAGCTCTCCCTGGCGGGCGAGGCAGGCAGCTCCTCGGTGATCGAAGAACCTGTGGAGCCGCTGGACATCCGCAGTCGGCTCGCGAGCGGCGAGATCGGCATCAGGCAGAGGCTGCTCGAATCGCTGAGCCAGAGCCTGGACATCGGGCTCGGCCTGCTCAGCCGCAGCAACCGCACCGAGTTGCTCGGTGAGCCCTTCTCGTTCACGCCCGGTGTGCCCGACGGTCGCCTCCATGAAAATCTCCTGCGCCTCTGGCAGGCCTACACCTGGCGCAACCAGCGCGAGGTGCTGGCCCTGCGTTCCATCTTCATCCTCGGTCGAAACAACGTGCAGGCTGCGGGTGGCCTCACGGCCAATGCGCCGCCCGAGCGCGACTTCGGTCTCTGGGACGGACAACTGCACTACCGTCATCAGGTGATGGATAACGGAGCGCAGCTGATCGTTCGCGTGAACGTACAGCTGAGCCCGGATCACTTGATGGCGCTCGACGGCATGGTGATCGGCGGCGTCAACAGTGTGCGCGGTTACCGCGAGAACCAGCTCGTGCGCGACAGGGGCGCGAGTCTCAACTTCGAGTTCGAGGTCCCCTGGCTCCTGGCGGACGGCAGCCGGCTCACGCTGGCTCCCTTTCTCGACCTGGGCACGGCGCGCAACAAGGACGAATCGGGCACAGACCTCGCCTCGCTCGGCCTCGCCCTGGGCTGGCAGTGGCAGGGCCTGCGGCTCGATCTCGCGCTGGCCCATCGCCTGCTGCATCCGAGCGTGATCGGTCACGAAGGGGGCACGCTGCAGGATCAGGGCATTCAACTGCAACTGACGTGGAATTTCTAAGCAAGAATCCCCGCTTCCGTGTATTTCGCGTCCACAACCCGCCCCAACAGGAGGCCGCATGCCCGTGCCTTGCGCCCGATTCGCTTTTGCCCTTCTTTTCATGGCCGTCACCGCGATCCAGGTGCCCGCTGCCGCCGCCCCCGATGAACCTGGCGTGGCCGTCTACGCGGAACGCCGCGCCCGCTTGATGGCGCAGATGCCCAAAGGCGCGATCGCGTTCATCAATGCCTCCAAGCCGCTGAGCGACAACCTCGTGTACCGACCCGACTCCAACTTCTGGTACCTGGTCGGCATCGGCGAACCGAACACTGTGGCTGTGTTGCGGCCCGATGCGCCGCAAGGCCAGCGCTACACCCTGTTCAACGAAACCAGGCACTGGGAAACCGAGCGCTGGACGGGCTATCGAATCGGCCAAGAAGAGGCCAAAACGCGCTTCGGCGTCGATGCGGCATACCCCATCGACGATCTGGACAAGCAGTTGCCCGAGCTGCTGCGCGATGCCAGCTCGCTCTGGATCTACGACGGCGGCGACGAGAAGTTCCGTGACCGCGTGACGGCGGCGTGGAAGCGCCAGGCCGTCGGCAAGGGCGTGGCGATGCCGGTCTACGAGCTCTCACCCACCATCGGGCAGCTTCGCCTGATCAAGGGCGCCGACGAGGCAGGACTTCTGCGCCACGCAGTGGACCTTTCCGTGCAGGCCCATCTCGCCGCCCTGCCGCTGGCGCAGGCCGACACGGGCGAATGGGCGCTGCGCGCGGCGATCCTGCAGGTGTGCGCCTCGGGTGGCTCGGCCCACATGCCCTATCCGCCGATCGTCGGCTCGGGAGCGAACTCGGTGGTGCCGCATTACGAGGAGGACAGCAAGCTCATGAAGCAGGGTGAGATGATCGTGAATGACAGCGCCTGCGAGTACGACATGTACGCGGCGGATGTCACGCGCAGCTATCCGGTGGGCGGCAGCTACACGCCCGAGCAAAAGGCCATCTACGACATTGTCTACAAGGCCCAGGAGGCCGGCCGCGCCAAGGCCCGGCTGGGCGCTGAATTCCACGAGATCAACGACGCCACCATCGAGATGGTGGTCGACGGCCTGCTCCAGCTCGGCATCCTCAAGGGCGACCGCGCCGAGCTGATCGCCAAGCGCGGCTACCGCAGCTTCTACCCGCACGGCAGCTCGCACTGGCTGGGCCTGGACGTGCACGACGTGGGTTCCTACGAGTTCTCGCGTGCGGACAACTCCCTGCCGGAGAAGGAACGCATGGCCCGGCGCCAGGCCCTTGTCACGCTCAAGCCGGGCATGGCCTTCACCATCGAGCCCGGCATCTACATCCCGGCCGACAGCAAGGACGTGGACCCGAAGTGGTGGAACATCGGCGTGCGCATCGAGGACGATTTCCTGATGACCGAGAAGGGCGTCGAGTGCCTCAGCTGTGCGCTGCCACGTGACACGGCCAGCCTTGAAAAGCTGATCCAGGCCGGGGCCAAGCGCCGCGGCAAGTAGGAATAAGCAAGAAGGCGCCCTATGCCTTCTTGACAAGCCTGTTGAGCTTTTGCGTCTGGTCGATGTAGAGCTGGAGCAGGCGCTGCGCCATGGGCGCGAGGTTCGTGAAGGCGCAGCCGAAGGGCGTGCCCAGGCTCTCGTCGCTCTGCATGGTGTGCTGAATGCGCAGACTGGCCTTGAAATGGGTGTGGCGGTCGAGCTCGACCTCGGCCTCGAGCAACTGGCCCGTGGCCCAGATCGGGTTTCCCGGCGGCATGAGCAAAGCGATACCGCCCATGCTGACGTCGAGCACGCGCAGGCGCTGCACGCTGCCGCCCTCGGCAGGCACCACGGCCGCCTGCGGCGCGCGCGAATGCGGCTTGACGCGGAAGGCCCGGCGACGCTGGAAGCGATAGATGATGGCGGGCAGACTCGCGCTCAGCATGGCATCGATGCCGCTGCCGAGCTTCTGCGGCGGTGCGAGCTCGAACTGCACGCGGATGTCGTTGAGGAAGGCCTCGGCCGTCATCTCCAGGCCCTTGCAGACGTAGGAGGCCGAACCCGTGGGCAATTCAAGGCCGAGCTTGCCATTGGCCAGGTCGAGCTCACAGATGCGCGACACCAGGGGGGCATCCCCCTCGCTGATCAGCGTGATGAGGGTCTGTGACTCCTGCAGCTGGCGAAGAATCGCCGCAATCTCGGCGCTCGACGCCACGCGGAACTCGCCGAGTTCCTCGGGCGGCTGCGTGGTGAAGTCGGTCTGGGCGAAGTCCTGGCTCATCGCCCGGATGGTATGGCTAACGATGTGCTTCAGTGCACCTGACGAGTGCGGCCGGTGAGCACTTTGTCCAGATCTTCGAGCCAAGGTTCGGCCAAGTGTCGGATTTCAGCGTCGTTGACGAGGATGCGCTGCATGATGCGCGTCTTGAGCTGAGCCTCCTTGGGTGCCAGCGTCTTCTCCGCCGCGGCCTGCTTGAGCTGGGAGATCAGCAGCACACAGGCGCCCTCAAGCTTGACGACTTCGTCCCAGTTGCCGCAGCGCGCGGCTGCGAGCATGTCGGCACTGGCCTGCTCGATCGCTTCGTAATAGCTCAGAAGTTGGGAATTCATGGGAATCTCTGCCGGAATCGGGTCAGGGGAACTGCTGGGCCGCCGGAGTTCAGGCGGCGTCGAGCTGCGGCTGGTGTTCGCCGATGGCGATCCACGCGTCACGCACCGGGGCGAGCACGCGCTGGCATTCATCGATGGCCTTGATGTCGCTGTGCAGATTGGCCTGGGTGAGGCGCATGCACAACCAGGAATAGAGGTCGCGCAGGTCGTTGGCGAGCTGGCCTGATTCGAGGTTCAGCGCAGCCTTGAGGCCTTCGTCGAGGATGCGCACGGCGCGGGACAGGGCCCGGGCCTTGAGGCTGAGGTCGCCCGCCTGGATGGCGGCGCGGGCCTGGTTCATGGCGGTGAACACGCCTTCGAAGAGCAGGGCGACGAGCCGGTGCGGGCTGGCGCTGCCGACGTCGGTTTCAACGCCGACGCGGCTGTACAGGCTGGCGCCCGAACCGCGTTGACCAAAGGGGGATGCGTTGCTGCCGTACATGGATCTTGCTTCCTCTTGCCTGTTGCCTTGTTATCGGCAAGCGGCCCCCTGACTGAAGCAAGTTTTACGGCCGTGTTTCCACGGCGTTTCCCCACGACTCTGACGGGCGAGTCTGACTGGCGCCGGGCCGCGCCTTAGTGGGCGTTGTTGTTGAGGATGGTCATCTGCTGGTTCACGTAGGAGGCCAGGCTGTTGAGCGAGCTCATCTGCGTGTCCAGCGCGTTGTAGCGGTCGCGCAGGCGCTGCGAGAACAGGTCAATGTGCGATTGCAGATCGTTGGCCCGTGTGTTGTTCAGATTGATGCGCGACTGCAGGCCCTGTTGTGCGGAGCTCAGCTGGCCGTCGATGGAGAGCGCACCGTCCACGAAGCCTTGCAACTGCTGTGCCAAGCCGCTGTTGCTGGAGTTGCTCTTGTCGGTGCCCATGAAGAAGTTCTTCAGGTCGGCGAGGTTGTTCAAGCCGCTGGTGAGCTTGGTGCTGTCCACCTTGAGCGTGCCATCGGCCTGTGGGTCCAGACCGATATCGGCCAGACGCGAGAAGGCGCCGCCCAGGGTCGTGGAGCCGCCGGCGATGGTCCGCATCATGTATTGCAAGCCGATGGTCGCAGAGTCGCCCTGCAATGGGCCTGCGACCTTGGTGCCGGCGTCGTACTTGGTATCGGTGGCGAAGAGCTGTGCCATGGCGTTGTACGACGCCACGAAGGTGTTGATGGCGCTCTGCGCCGTGCCGCTGTTCTGCGCCACGGTGATGGCGGCATTGGTGGTCGTCTTGTTCAGCGTGATGCTCAGGCCTGAGACCACACCGGTCAGCGTGTTGGACTGCGACTCGATGTCCAGGCCGTTGACGACGGCCTTGGCATTGCCGGCGGCCACCTTCTGCGTCATCGAATTGACGCCGCTGGACGGGTCAAAGGCAAAGGCCGAGATTCCGGACGCGTCGGTGTTGTTGCCGTCGGCGTCGTTGGCCGTGATCTTGAAGCCGGCGTTTTGGCCCGTGGCCGTGGAGCTCATCACGAGGCGAGAGCCGGAGCTGTCGGTCACGATGCTGGCCGTCACGCCAGCGTTGGCGGCGTTGATCTGGTCTCGAATCGAGGTCAGCGTGCTGCCGGCAGCGATGTTGACCGTCGCCGGGCCGCTCGAGCCAGCCGTGAACGTGGTCATGTCCGAACTCCACTGGCCCAGCTGGATGGTCAGGGAGCCCGAGCCCAGCGCGTCGGTGGTGTTCGGGTAGGGGGTGCTGGCCACGGTCTGCGAGGTGGCCAATTGCGAGACGGACACCGACACATTGCCGGCCGTGGCGCCGTCGCCGGCGGTGACGGACACGCTGGCCGGATCGCTGGAAGTGGCGTTCACCGAGTTCCAGGTGCCCGGATTGGTCAGCGCCTGCAGGGCGGTCTGCAGATTTGACATGGCGCCTTGAACCTGTCCGTACGCCGAAAGCTTGGTCTGCAGCCCCTGGGTCAGGTTCTGCAAATCCGTCAGCGGCTGGCTTTCCGCCGCCACCTGCTTCGACAAGAGCGACTCCAGATCCAGGCCGTTCGTGCCGATACCCAGGGACGTGATGGTTGCAGACATGTTTGACTCCGTACAGCTGGCACGTTAGCAGCGCGAACGAAAAAGAGGCCGATACCTAGGCGATATCGGCCGCAACGGGGAAAACTTGAGTGGCAAAAACCCTTCTCAGGGCTCGGGTTTAGCCCTTGAGCAGTGTCAGCACCTGCTGCGGCATGCTGTTGGCCTGCGCCACCATGGCCGTGCCAGCCTGCTGCAGGATCTGGGCGCGCGAGAGGGCGGCCGTTTCCGCGGCGAAGTCGGCGTCCATGATGCGGCTGCGGGCGGCGCTCTGGTTTTCCACCGCGACCTGCAGGTCGGAAATCACGGCGTCGAAGCGGTTCTGCGACGCGCCTAGCGTCGCGCGCTGCGTGTTGATCGTGTTGATGGCCGTGTCGATCTGGCCGATCACGACGGCGAGGGAGTCGGGCGTCGCGGTGTTGTCAATCACGGCGCGGCCCGTGCCGGCGTTGTCCGTACCGGCCACGGCCGTGATGGTCGGGTCCTGGGTCAGGTTGTTCGTCGTGATGTCGATCGAATCGTTGGTGGTCGTGTTCGGGCCGATCTGGAAGGTCTGCGTACCCGAGGAATCGGCCAGGATGGCCTTGCCGTTGAAGGTGGTGCCGCCGAGAACGCGCTGGATTTCGTTGGCGAGTTGGCCGAATTCCTGGTCCAGCGAGTCGCGGTCGGCGCTGGTGTTGGTGGCATTGCGCGCCTGAACGGTCAGCTCACGCATGCGCTGCAGCGACTGCGTCAGCTGAGAGAGCGCACCGTCGGCCGTCTGCGCCAGCGAGATGCCGTCGTTGGCGTTGCGGATGGCGACATTCATGCCCCGGACCTGCGTTTCCATGCGCGAGGCGATGGCCAGGCCGGCAGCGTCGTCCTTGGCGGAGTTGACCCGCAAGCCCGACGAGAGGCGTTGCATTGAGACCGCCAGCGCACTCTGACTTCTGTCCAGATTGCGCTGTGCGTTCAACGAAATGATGTTCGTATTAATGGTCTGGGGCATTTCAGCACTCCTGAGAATTCCGGGTCCCTGGGCCCGGTCGGAATTCCCGCTAGCCTTTGCTTGTCGGCATCACGGGCCCGGGGGCCGGACTATCGAACCCGATGGAATACGGGATCGATGTACGAAATTCTGCGAGTGCGCCAGCTTTTCAAATGCCCGAAAAGGCCGGTAAACCACGTCCAAAAAGGCACTCCGGACCGGGTCTTGCGACCGGGTCCGGAGTGTGTCGAGCTAACTACTGAGGTGGACGCTGACTCAGCGGCCCAAGAGGGTGAGCACCTGCTGCGGCATCTGGTTGGCCTGGGCAATCATCGCGGTGCCGGCCTGCTGAAGGATCTGCGAACGCGAGAGGTTGGCGGTTTCAGCGGCGAAGTCAGCGTCCGTGATTCGGCTCTTGGCCGCGCTCTGGTTCTCGATGCCGACCTGCAGGTTGTTGACGACCGCGTCGAAACGGTTCTGTGAGGCACCCATCACGCTGCGTTGGCTGTTGACCGTGTTGATGGCCGCGTCGATATTGTCGATGACGGTGGCGATGGTGGCTGGCGTGGCGGTGTTGTCGATCACGGAGCGGCCAGTGCCGGCATTGTCGGTGCCGGCCACGGTGGTGATGGTGGCGTCCGTGGTCATGTTGGCCGTCGTCACGTCGATCGAATCGTTCGTCGTCGTATTGGCGCCGATCTGGAAGGTCTGAGTGCCGGCGTCGGCGCCCAGGATGTTCTTGCCGTTGAACGTGGTGCCGCCCATCACGCGCTGGATTTCGTTCGCCAACTGACCGTATTCCTGATCGAGTGAATCGCGGTCGGCGCTGGTGTTGGTGGCATTGCGAGCCTGCACGGCCAGCTCGCGCATGCGCTGCAGATTGGACGTGACCTGGCCGAGCGCGCCGTCGGCAGTCTGTGCCAGGGAGATCCCGTCATTGGCGTTGCGCACGGCCACGCTCATGCCACGCACCTGCGTCTCCATTCGCGAAGCGATGGCGAGGCCCGCAGCGTCGTCCTTGGCGGAGTTCACGCGCAGGCCCGAAGACAGGCGCTGCATCGACTGCGCCAGGGAACTTTGGTTCATTGATGTGTTCCGCTGCGCGTTCAGCGACATCAAATTGGTATTGATGATCATGGGCATGGTCAGTCCTTTCGCTGCCGGACTTCCGGCAAGGTTCGCTCCTGGAAAGAGAGCCAGGAACCACGCGTCAAGGTTGGACCTCGAACTCGTTGAACCCTTTATCGGAAAGCGAAATGACGGACTTGAGCCATTTTTGGAGCCCGTGCGGCCCGAGCCTCCTTTCGGGAGGTCGGGCGGCAGGCTCCGTCAGCCCTTATGCGACTGCGGTGCTGACCGGCGCCGCTACGGCGCCTTTGCCTTCATCGAAGAAGCGTCAGCACTTGGGTCGGCAACTGATTCGCTTGCGCGATCATTGCTGTGCCTGCTTGCTGAAGGATTTGGGCACGCGACAGGTTGGCGGTTTCCGCGGCAAAGTCAGCATCGGTGATGCGGCTCTTCGCAGCGCTTTGGTTTTCCACCGAGACCTGCAGATTGGCCACCACGGCATCGAAGCGGTTCTGGGCGGCACCCATCACGCTGCGCTGGGAGTTCACCGTCGTCAGGGCCGTGTCAATGTTGTTGATCACGGTGGCGATGGTGGTCGGCGTGGCGGTGTTGTCGATGACGGAGCGGCCCGTACCGGCATTGTCCGAGCCGGCCACGGCGGTGATCGTGGCATCGGTCGTCAAGTTGGTCGTGGTGATGTCGATCGAGTCGTTGGTCGTCGTATTGGCGCCGATCTGGAAGGTCTGCGTACCAGCGTCCGTTCCCAGGATGTTCTTGCCGTTGAAGGCCGTGCCACCGAGCACACGCTGGATTTCCTGCGCCAGCTGGCCGAATTCCTGGTCGAGCGAATCGCGGTCGGCGCTGGTGTTGGTGGCGTTGCGGGCCTGCACGGCCAGTTCGCGCATGCGCTGCAGATTGTTTGTGACGCCGGCGAGGGCGCCGTCGGCCGTCTGCGCCAGCGAGATGCCGTCGTTGGCATTGCGCTGGGCCACGTTCATGCCTCGGACCTGGGCTTCCATGCGCGAGGCAATGGCCAGACCGGCGGCGTCGTCCTTGGCGGAATTCACGCGCAGGCCGGAGGACAGACGCTGCATAGCCTGGGCCAGTGCGCTCTGCGAAGTCGAGGTGTTGCGCTGGGCATCCAGCGACAGCAGGTTGGTGTTAATGATGGCGGCCATTTTGAGCTTCCTTTCACATGGACAGAATCAGGGCTTGCGGCTGAAGGGGACGGCTCTTGCGAGTCGGTCCACGCTCGTCGTCCGCAGATCCTGAATACCTTGTTGCCGCGAGGGGCATGTGAAGCACTCAAGGCCTGCTGACCGAACCACGGATCCGATTTCGTACCCGTTGGAATGGCTATCGGACAAACAAGACCAGAACTTAAGGCCTGTTTGTCAATAACCCTGATCCACCGATAAACGGCGGAACTAATGGGCATTTCTATCGATGGTCGGTCGGCAGGCTGGATGGCTGGCTGGGTCTGGGTGGTCCTTGGGTGGTGATGTGTATGGTTTGGGAAGCTCATCCTTGATTTCGGCCGCGGGGCCGTTGAGGGTCCTTTCAGAAGCGGGTGCAACACCCCGCTTTTCCGGCGAATCCGGTCGATTGGAAAAGCCTAAAGTTTTCTCGACGGCGGCCGATACCGCGCGCCGCTATCGAGGAGAAACACATGCTGCAGACCAAATCCGCTGACACCATGCTCAATGGCGCTCATGCCATCGCGCAGGAGATGCGTCGCACGGAGGGGCCGTCTTACGAGGCCCTGCTGCTGCTGACCCAGGCGCGCAACCAAGCCTATGCCGAAGCCGCTCGCGGCGATCTCGGCCGTGGCCTGAACCTGCTGAACGATGCGCTGACACAAGTGCCGCAAAGTCACGACCTGCTCAGCGACATGGCTGCGCTGCTGCTGGCCGCTGGCGAGCACCCCCTGGCCACCAGCTACGCGAGCCGCGCGCTGGCCGTCAATCCGGCGCACGGCCCAAGCCTGTACACGCTGGCGTTCTCGCTGGCGGGGCAGGGCTTCGACGATCGCGCCATCCAGGCGCTCAAGGAACTCTCGGCCGAAGGCCCGGCCCGCGACAACCTGCGGGCGGAAGCCCCCGATCTTGAGCCGCTCGTGGCACTCGAACTCGAGCGCCTGCAGTCGCGCTGAGATCGAGCTAAGGTACATCTCCGGCGCTGTGCCCTGGCGGTGATGTTCGCCGCCGGGGCTTTCGCGCATGTCTCATGTACAGCCTTGCCCTGGTCGTCATTGCCCGCAACGAGGCGCCGCGTATCCGGCGCCTGCTCGACAGCGTGCGTCCCTTTGTGGATCGCATGCTGGTGCTGGACACCGGCTCGGTCGACGACACCGTGGCGCTCGCGCAGGCCGCAGGCGCGCGCGTGGAGCGCTTCGAGTGGTGTGCTGATTTCTCGGCAGCCCGCAATCGCGCGCTGACGCTGGCCGGCGCCGACTGGCACCTAGTGCTCGATGCCGACGAGTGGCTGGAGGAGGGCGGCGAGGAGCTGGTCGCGCTGCGGGATGTGGCGCCCGACTTCGTGGGCGCCGTCGAGATGCTCGACCACTTCGAGGGCGGTACCGCCCACCAGATCCTGAGCCGCGTGCTGCCCGGCGAAGTGCGCTACGTCGGCCGCGTGCACGAGCAGCCCCGGCACGCGCTGCCCGTGCGCCGCATCGGGATTCGCGTGGGCCACGACGGCTATTCCAACGCTCGCCTGCTCGCCAAGCGCGGGCGCAACCGTGAGTTGCTCGAGCACATGCTGGCCGAGACGCCCGGCGATGCCTACTTGCTCTACCAGCTTGGCAAGGACTGTGCCGTCTATGACGAGCATGCTGGCGCAGAACACGCGTTCGCCCGGGCCGCGGCCGTGGTTGGCCCGACACGTCCGTCCTGGTGGTTCGATCTCGTGGCGCGCCGGCTCTACGAACTCAAGTGCCTGCACCGCCACGCGCAGGGCGTGCAATTCGCGGAAGAGGAGATGGCCACCTGCGCCGGATCGCCCGACTTTTTCTTCGCGCTCGGTGACCTGCTGCTGGATTTCGCCGCCGAAGAGCCCGAACGTGCCCCGGCCGTGCTGCCCATGGCTGAGGCCGCCTGGCGCCAATGCCTGGAACTCGGCGAGCATCCGGAGCAAGTGGGCGCCGTGGCCGGGCGCGGTTCGAGTCTGGCCGTGCACAACCTCGTTGTCCTGCTGAACGGAACGGGACGCGAATCCGAGGCGAAAGCGCTGGCCGAGACTTACGGCCTGTAGGACAAATTCCTACAGGCCACACCGAAGAAGCGGGACTCAAGAACAGGAAATGGGCTGATGCACCGGTCCTAATCGTCTCTTCACAATGCGTTCCATGCCGAAACAAACGGCGACAACTCAGAGTGGAGCGATCACATGAATGCAGACCAGATCCTGACTGAAATCCGTGAAGCCAACCTGTCCTACCTGATGCTGGCTCAGAACCTCATCCGTACGGACCGCGAACAGGCGCTCTACCGCCTGGGCATCTCCGACGAGACTGCTACCCTGATCGCCACGCTCTCGCCGGCGCAGATCATGAAGGTCGCCAGCGGCAACACCTTGCTGTGCCGCTTCCGCATGGACGACGATCTGGTGTGGGGCCTGCTGACCGGCCATGGCAAGACCAGCGCCAACGACAGCGTGTCTCGCCTGCATGCCTCCATCTTGATGGCCGGTCGTCATGCCGAAGCCGCCTAAGGAGAAGAGCATGCGCAACAAGAGCATCCTCTCTGAAGCCCGCCAGATCGAGCGCGCCGTCACGCTGATCAACCTCGGCGCCCGCCTGCAAGTCCTGGAGTCGGAGACCGACCTCAGCTATGAGCGCTTGCTGCGCCTGTACAAGGAGGTTTCGGGCAAGAGCCCTTCCAAGGGTCAGCTGCCGTTCTCCACCGACTGGTTCATGACCTGGCAGCCCAATATCCACGCCAGCCTGTTCCTGAACGTCCACGAATACCTGAACAAGGTGGCCGAGATGGACGAGATCGACACCGTCATCAAGGCCTACCAGCTCTACCAGGAGCAGACCCGTGCGCAAGGCCTGGAGGAGTTGCTCTCGGTCACCCGCGCCTGGCGCCTGGTGAAGTTCGTGGACAACGGCATGCTGACCATGACCCGGTGCAGCAAGTGCGCCGGCCATTTCGTCACTCATCCGCACGAGATCGCCCGGCACTACGTCTGCGGCCTGTGCAACCCGCCGGCACGGGCCGGCAAGGGCCGCGCCCAGGGCTCGATCAAGATGCACTGATCGTTCGCGTTCTTCCATCTTCGGCGGCCTTGCGGGAAACCCTGCGAGGCCGCGCTGATTTCAGCGCCTAGCATCCAGCACCTAACGAGGAGATGGCGTGGAAGTCAGCGTGGACGACGGGTACGATTACGTGATCGTGGGCGCCGGTGCGGCGGGATGTGTGCTGGCTGCGCGCCTGTCCGAGGACCCGAGCGTGAGCGTCTGCCTGATCGAGGAGGGCAACCGCGACACCAGCGCATTGATCCGCGCGCCGCTCGGATTCGCGGCCAACGCCAATCTCGGGCTCCATTCCCACCGCTACACGAGCGTGCCGCAGCCGGGCCTGCACGGCCGGCGCAGCTATCAGCCCCGCGGAAAGGTGCTGGGCGGCAGCACCGCGATCAACGCGATGATGTATGTGCGTGGCCATCCGCAGGACTACGATGACTGGGCGGCGCTCGGAAACCCTGGCTGGGACCATGCCTGCGTGCTGCCCTTCTTCAAGCGTGCGGAGAACAACGAAGTCTTCGGCGGCACCGAGCAACATGGCGCGGGTGGCCCGCTCAACGTGCGCCATCTCAGCGACCCCACGCCGCTGAACGAGGCCTTTTTGCGTGCCTGCGAGGCTGCGGGCGTGCCGCGCACGCTCGACTACAACGCCGCTCAGCCCGAGGGCTGCTGGCCCACCCAGGTCATGCAAGTGGCCGGCGAGCGCTGCAGTGCAGCAAGGGCCTACCTGCGCTCGGCCGAGAATCGCCCGAACCTGCATGTCGTGACCGGCGCGCAGGCCTTGCGGCTGGAGATCAAGAGCCGCCGTGCGGTCGGCGTCCACCTGGCGCAGGGCCTCGTTCCCGCGCGGCGCGAGGTGCTGCTGGCCGGCGGCGCCTTCGGCTCGCCCAAGCTGCTGATGCTCTCGGGCATCGGGCCGCGTGCGCACCTTCTGGGCCTGTCGATCGCGCTCGTGCACGAGTTGCCGGGTGTCGGCCAGAATCTGCAGGATCACATCACCTGCAACCTCAGTTGGCGCGCGCCCTCGGGGCCCGACACTTTCGGCATCTCGCTGGGCGGCGGCGCGCAGATGCTGCGCGGCATCCTGCAATGGCGGCGCGAGCGGCGTGGCCCCATCACGAGCAATGTGGCTGAGGCAGGCGCCTTCATCCATAGCCGGCCAGGGCTCACGCGGCCCGACATTGAGCTGGAGCTATTGCGCGGCATCGTGGACGACCACGCGCGCAAGCAGCACCTCGGCCATGGGTACACGGTCCACGTCACCCTGCTGCGGCCCAAGAGCCGCGGCGAGGTGCGCCTGTTCAGCCAAGACCCTTTGGCGCCACCCGTCATCGACCCGTGCTACTTCAGCGATCCAGAGGACATGGAAGTTCTCGTGCGCGGCGCCCAGCGGGCTCTTGAGATCTGCGAGGGCGAGGCCCTGCAACCCTGGCGCGGCCGCATGCTCTATGAGATGGACAGGCTGGATCCGGCCTCCATCGAGCGCGAGATCCGCCGCTCCGGCGATACCGAGTACCACCCCGTGGGCACCTGCCGCATGGGTCCGGCCTCAGACCCCATGGCGGTGGTCGACGCGCAGCTGCGCGTCCATGGCCTCGCAGGCCTGCGTGTGATCGACGCGTCCATCATGCCCAATCTCATCAGCGGCAACACGACGGCGCCGACCGTGATGATTGGCGAGAAGGGGGCAGAGTTGATTCGCACTTCGCCATGAGGTGGCTGCCCTGGCCCCTGCCCGCGCTGCTGAGCTGGGCGGCAGCTTGGGCGATCTTCCTGATACTGGGTCAGCCCGAGATGATCGGCTGGGCGCCGGCCCTGTGCTTGGCCGCCCTGGCCGGTGCAGGCCTGGCCCTCTTGCAGACGCGGCGCTGGCGGCGCGTCATCGTGGCCCTGGGCTTCCCGCTGTCGGTACTGACGCTGACGACGGCCGTGCCGGCCTGGGCCTGGCTGCTGCCGGCGGCGCTGCTCCTGCTCGTCTACCCGGCGAGCACCTGGCGGGACGCGCCGCTGTACCCCACGCCGCGCGGTGCGCTGCAATGCTTGCCGGAGCTGGCGCCAATTCCGGCCGGGGCGGCCATCCTCGACCTGGGCTGCGGCCTGGGGCATGGCCTGCGAGAGTTGCGCCAGGCGTACCCCGAGGCGCGGCTGGTGGGCCTCGAATGGAGCCGGCCGCTGGCCCTGGTCTGCCGCTGGCTGTGCCCTTTCGCCACCGTGGAGCGTGGTGACATGTGGGCACGCTCCTGGCAGGGCTTCGCCCTGATCTATGTGTTCCAGCGCCCGGAGTCCATGGAACGGGTCTGGGAGAAGGCACAGCGTGAACTGGCCAGCGACGCCTGGCTGGTCAGTCTGGACTTCGAAGTGCCTGGCCAGGAGCCGCTCGCGCAGGTGAATCTGGCCCGGGGACACAGCTTGTGGGTCTACAAACCTGCAAATGTCGCTCAGATGCCGCATTAGCCACCCGTCGGGGCTGGCACACTCGGCCCTCAAGCCCTAGGGGTCATTAGCCGATACAGGAGCAGGGTCCTTGGGCCTGCCCTCCATCCAGAAGCGGCAGGTCCGGGCATGCACGGAATCCATCAAACATGTTCGTCATCATCGGCTGGCTCATCGCCATGGCCTGCATCTTCGGCGTCTTCATTGCCCACGGCGGCAATATCGAGGTCATCCTGCACGCCTTGCCCTTCGAGCTGATTACTATCTTCGGCGCGGCCGGCGGTGCCTTCCTGGCCAACAACCAAATGAAGGTTGTCAAGTCCACCATGGCTGGTCTGGGCACTTGCTTCAAGGGCAGCAAGTACAGCAAGGACCGCTACATGGAGCTGCTGGCGCTCCTGTACGACATCTTGCAGAAGGCGCGCAAGGAAGGCCTGATGTCCATTGAAAAGGACGTCGAGGAGCCGCACAACTCGCCGCTTTTCCAGAAGTACCCCAATGTTGGGCACGACCATCACGTGACCGAGTTCATCACCGACTACCTGCGCATGATGGTCTCGGGAAACCTGAACGCGCACGAGATCGAGTCGCTGATGGACAGCGAGATCGAGACCCACCACCACGAGGAACATGCCGCCGTGGCGGCCCTGACCCGTCTGGCCGGCGGCCTGCCGGCCTTTGGCATCGTGGCGGCCGTGCTGGGCGTGGTGAACACCATGGGTTCGGTCGGTCAGCCGCCGGCAATTCTGGGCGGCATGATCGGCTCGGCCCTGGTCGGTACCTTCCTGGGCATTCTGCTGGCTTACGGCTTCGTGGAGCCGCTGGCCGGTCTGCTCGAGCAGAAGGTGGACGACGCCGGCAAGGAATTCCAGTGCATCAAGACCACGCTGCTGGCCAGCATGCAGGGCTACGCGCCCCAGGTCGCCATCGAGTTTGGACGCAAGGTGCTCTACTCGGGCGACCGCCCGACCTTCGGCGAGCTGGAGACCCACGTCAAGAAGAAATAGTAGGGTGTTTCGCTAGCTTTCAGAGTTGGCGTACTCTAACGACGTAGGAGAACCGACACATGGCGGGCGATAGCAAGAAGCTCCAGCCGATCATCATCAAACGGGTCAAGAAGGGCGGGCATGCCGCGCACGGTGGTGCCTGGAAGATTGCCTACGCCGACTTCGTCACGGCCATGATGGCCTTTTTCCTCCTCATGTGGCTGCTGGGCTCCACGACCGAGGGTGACAAGAAGGGCATCTCGGACTACTTCTCCAGCCCGCTCAAAGTCTCCATGTTCGGCGGTTCGGGCTCGGGCGACTCCTCAAGCCTGGTCAAGGGCGGCGGCCAGGACCTCTCGCGCCAGACCGGTCAGGTCAAAGCGGGCGAGGTGGATGCCGAGCGAAAGACCATCAATCTGCGTGCGCTCAAGGAAGAGCAGCGCCGCGCCGAGAAGAGCCGCCTGAAGGAAATGAAGGCCAAGATCGAGAAGATGCTGGCCGCCACTCCGGCCTTGGCGGCCCTGGGCGGGCAGATCAAGCTGGACATGACCGCCGAAGGCCTGCGCATCCAGATCCTCGATCAGGACAAGCGCCCCATGTTCGACAGCGGCAGCGCGGTGGTCAAGCCCTATATGCGCGAGCTGCTGCAGGACCTGGGCGAAGTGCTCGCCGAGGTCCCCAACCGCTTGACGATCGAAGGCCACACAGACGCCCAGCCGTTTCCGGGCAACCAGCGCGGCTACACCAACTGGGAGCTCTCGGCTGACCGGGCCAACGCCTCGCGTCGGGAGATGGTGGCCGGCGGCCTGCCCGAAGGGCGGGTGCTCAGGGTGCAGGGGCTGGCGGCGTCCAAGCTGCTGGAGGTGGACAATCCCGAGAGTCCGCTGAATCGACGCATTAGCATCATCGTGATGAACCGTGACGCCGAAGATGCAGTTCTGAAGAATTTGCCCGATGATGAGGAATCTTCCCAGTCAGAGGCAGCAGGCGCTGCGACAATTCCCAGCTCGGCCCCCAGGCCCTGAACCTATTGAATCCGCTTGCGTGTGAGGAAAAGCCATGAGCGCTGACATGAAATTTCTGGTTGTTGACGATTTCTCCACGATGCGCCGCATCGTCCGCGGCCTGCTCAAGGAGATCGGCTATAACAACTGCGAAGAGGCGGAAGACGGTGCCGAAGCGCTGAACATGCTGCGCGGCGCCAAGTTCGATTTCGTGGTCAGCGACATCAACATGCCGAACATGACTGGTTTCGAGCTGCTCAAGGCCATCAAGGAGGACCCGGCGCTCAAGCACTTGCCCGTCCTGATGGTGACCGCCGAGGCGCGCAAGGAAGATATCGTCCTGGCTGCGCAATCGGGCGCCGCCGGCTACATCGTGAAGCCCTTCACCAAGGCCACTCTGGAAGAGAAGGTCCAGAAGATCATGCAAAAGCTCGCGGCCGCAGCCTGAAGGAGGTCGCCATGCATACCGAACATGCGCTCAGCCAATTGGGCAAGGCCGATGAACCTTTGATGGTCTCGCCGGAGGTGTTCCAGCAGCTCGGCACCATCACCCGAGTGCTGCACGACACCATGCAACAGCTCGGCGTCATGCCCAAGCTGCAGACTGCCAGCGAAGGCCTGCCCGACGCGCGCAGCCGCCTGACCTACATCGCCAACAAGACCGCCGACGCCGCCAACAAGGTGTTGAACTCGGTGGACAAGGCCAAGGCCGAGCACGCCCACATCTCCGCGGCCACCAACGAGATGGCCAAGGCCATCATGGCCGACCCAGTGAAGGCCGTGGCTAGCGGCATGGTGTTCAACTTCGTCAAGGACGTGGAGAAGTCCACCGGCTCGATCGACCAGCACCTGACCGACATCATGATGGCGCAGGACTTCCATGACCTGACCGGCCAGGTGGTGGCCAAGGTCGTGACCCTGGCCAACGACCTCGAAGACAGCCTCGTCAAGCTGCTCGTGTCTGTGGTGCCGCCCGATCAACGCGAGAAGGTCGACCCCAGCATCTTGCAAGGCCCCGTTGTCAGCCCCGAGGGCCGAACCGACGTCGTCACCAATCAGGGCGAGGTCGACGACCTGCTGGCGAGCCTCGGCTTCTAAGCGCGGTCTTCGCCAGAGTCAGCAAAACGCCCCTGAAGGCCCAGGCCCAGGGGCGTTGTCACGTGGGCTCGGCCAGCTCTAGGTCGCATGGCGGCTCGCCTGCCGCAGCTCTTTGATGCATGTGGGCATAGGCCGCTTCCAGGCTGCGCGTGAAGCGCGGCGCATCGAACAGACGGCACTCCGCGCGTGCGCTCACGAGCTGCTGGCGCAGCTTCGACAAGCGCGCGGGCTGACGTGCCAACTCGATCGCCCGCGCGACGTATTCGTCGGCATCAGAGGCAATCAGTTCGGGCAGTCCGACGGCCATTAGCAGGCTCGTGGCCACGCGGCCTGCAAACGAGCGGCCGCGTTGCGTGAGCACCGGGAGACCGATCCAGAGTGCATCGCTGGCGGTCGTGCCGGCGTTGTAGGGCAAGGTATCTAGGAACAGATCGGCCGCGGCCAGGCGGGCCAAATAGGTGCTCCGGTCGGCGCGCGAGGCGAAGACGAGGCGGGCCGGATCGAGGCCGAGCGCCTGCCCGTGCCTGCGCAGCTCGGCAGGCGCGTGCCCGTCCTCCCCGAGCAACCAGAGCACCGAATCCGGCACTTCGGCCAGGATGCGCGCCCAGCGTGCGAACAGCTCGGGCGAGATCTTGCAGGGGTTGTTGAAGCAGCAGAACACGAAGCCCGATTCGGGCAGGCCGAGACTGGCGCGGCCAGGCACCCGGTCAGGGCAGGGGCGCTGCCGGTCGTTGGCCTGGTAGGAGGGCAGATAGGCGATGCGCTCGTCATAGCAGGCGCGAAACTCGGCCGGGACGATCTCCTTGTCGGCGATCAGGTAGTCGTAGAGCGCCGTGCCGGAGCCCCCGAGATATCCCAGGTAGGACACCTGCACCGGTGCGGCGCGCAACGCAAAGATCGCGCTGCGCGCACCGTCGGTGAAGCCGGTAAGGTCCACGACGATGTCCACGTTCAGGCTGCGACAGGCCTGGGCGATGTCGGCGTCGGTGAGGGCCTCGACGTCGAGGAAGCCGTCAAAGGCTGCGCGCAGGCGCTGTTGCATCGGGTCCTCGCTGGCCGGTCCGTAGTTGACGGCAATGACCTCGAAGTGCTCGCGGTCGTGCAGCTCGATCACCTCGGCCATGAGGAAGGACACCGGATGGGAGCGGAAATCCTTCGAGACGTAGGCAATGCGGATCTTGCGGGATGCCCTCACGCGCGCCGTCGTCGTTGCCCCCTGCAGGCGCGGGCAGGCGGCATGCGTCCAAAGCCTCGCGGCCTGCTGCTGCAGGGCCGGGTCGTCCACGAGGGTCTGAAGCGCCAGCGGCTGGATGATCCGTGCGCCGCGCCCGATGCCCTCAATGATTGCCGCGCGTTCGGCATCGAAGCCGTTCCAGGCGAAGAGATGGGCCGCCGTGTAAAGCCGCGTGCCGCGCAGCCAGGGCATGTCTGGTTGGAGGGCCAGGGCGGCGTCGAAGTCCTGCAGCGCTTCCTTGAAGCGCCTCGCCTGCAATTGCAGATTGCCGCGATTGTTGAGCGCCTCGGCCTGGGCCGGCTGCAGGGCGATGGCTGTGCCGAAGGCCGTGGCGGCCTCGTCGGGGCGACGCAGCTGCTTGAGCGCGATGCCCAGCAGGTTGAACACGACGGCGTTGCGAGGCTGGCTGGCGGCCAAGCCTTCGAGCGTGCCCAGCGCCTGCGCGGGGCGGCCCAGATTCACGAGGACGCGGGCACGCTCGATCGCCAGACGCGGGTTCTGCCCGTCCAGTTGGCATGCGCAGTCCAAGGCCACGAGGGCCGCATCCGGCACTCCGATCGCCTGGTAAGCGATGCCCAGAGAACAATAGGCCTGGGCGTATCGAGGGTTGGCGGCGAGCGCTCGCTCATAGGCGGCGATCGCGTCATGCGCCCGCCCCAACTCCAGCAGGGCGACGCCCCAGTTGTGCTGGGCCACGGCATTGCCGGGTTGCAGTTTGCAGCAGGCGGCGTAGCCGCGCTCGGCGGCGTCCCAGCGCCCTTGCGCGGCCGCCGCATTTCCCTGCTCGAGCAGGGCCTGGCTGTTCTTCAAGATCGTGATGCTCCGTGCCTTGGCCCACGAAGTATCACCGCCGCGGTCGTCACCGATGGCGGCGAGGAGGGGCCCGCCGCGCGCCCAGTTCAGCGAATCAGTTCAGCAAATCAGTTCAGCGCCGCCAGTTCGTGGCTCACCAGACTGACAATAGTCCGGTCCAGCGAGTCCATGGCATACCCCTGTAGGTCATGGACAGTCTCGCGCCCCGGCGCTTCGCCGGGCCGGCGCGCGCCAGCGAAGCCTTGCAGGCCGACTTGGCGGCCGCGTCCGGTCTTCAGGTCGAACTGCTCGACGGTGAACTCCGCGCGCAGATCGAGGCCGCCACCAGAGATTCGCCGCGCTGAGGTTTCCAAGGGCGGAACACACCCGCCTTTCCCCCTCTGATCTCGCTTAAGTTCTCGCCCTCCGGCCAGAACAATGCTTGGACGGGCCGCTGTGCCCGGCGCACGAGTACGAGATGGCTGACGCACAAGCACAAGACAGAAATCTGCCGGCCTCGGCCAAGAAGATCAAGCGATCTCGGGCCGAGGGCCAAGTGCCGCGCTCGCGCGACCTCGTGCACCTGCTCGTGATGGCGACGGCCGGTATGGTGCTGGCCTTCGGCGGCGGTCTCATCGCTGACAAGCTGTCGCACGTGTTTCACGCCGGCCTGTCCTTCGACGCCGCGAGCCTGGGGCGTGAGGGCGTGATGAGCGAACGGCTGGCCGCGCTGACGCTGGAGTCGGCGGGCGTGCTGCTGCCGGTCTGCGGTGCCTTGTCGCTCGCGGCCGTGCTGGCCAACCTGGCTTTGGGCGGCTGGAACTGGACCTGGAAGCCGCTCGTGCCGACCTTCTCGCACCTGAATCCGCTCAACGGTCTGGGCCGCATGTTCACCGGCGCGGGCCTGGGGCAGGCGCTCAAGGCTGCGCTGTTGGCGCTGGTGCTGGGCGTGATCGGCGCTCTCGTGCTCAAGGACCGTATCGCCTCCTACGTAGGCATCATGTCGGTGCCGCTGCCGCAGGCGCTGGCGTACGCGGGGCATTCGATCCTGGGCGGCCTCGGCTTCCTGGGCATTGCCCTGGCGGTGTTCGCCGGCATCGATGTGCCCCTGCAGCGCACGATCTACATGCGCCGCCTGCGGATGACGCGCGAGGAAGCCAAGCAGGAGTTGAAGGACTCGGAAGGTTCTCCCGAGGTACGCAACAGGATCCGGGCCCGCATGCGCGAGATGGCGCGCCGGCGCATGCTGGCCGCCGTGCCTAAGGCGGACTTGGTCGTGATGAACCCGACCCACTACGCGGTGGCACTGCGCTACGAGGAAGGCCGCATGACAGCACCCAAGGTCGTGGCCAAGGGCGCGGACCTGCTGGCCCTGAAGATTCGCGACCTGGCCAAGGAGTCCAAGGTGCCGGTGCTGCAGTCCCCGGTGCTGGCGCGTGCGCTCTACGCCCACGCCAAGCTCGATCACGAGATCCCCGCCGCGCTGTTCACGGCCGTGGCCCAGGTGCTGGCCTACGTCTACCAGCTCAAGAACGCCCTGGCCGGCCGCGGCCGCGTGCCGGACGAACCGCGTCCGCACGTGCCGCCCGAACTGGACCCGCATAACAAGCCCCAGGCCGCTGAAGACGCGGACCTGTTCGAGGAGCCTGAAGCATGAACGAGCTCACGGCACGACTGCAAGCGGTCCTCGGCCCGCGCAGCGGCGTCATCGCCGCCCTCGGCGCGCCCATTGCCGTGCTGATGGTGCTGGCCATGATGGTCCTGCCGCTGCCGCCGCTGCTGCTGGACCTGCTGTTCAGCTTCAACATTGCCATGGCCGTGATGGTGATGATGGTGGCGGCACACATGATCCGCCCGCTCGACTTCGCGGCCTTCCCGACCGTGCTGCTGCTGACCACCCTGATGCGGCTCTCGCTGAACGTGGCTTCCACGCGCGTGGTGCTGTTGCAGGGCCATACGGGCACGGCGGCGGCGGGCCATGTGATCGAGTCCTTCGGCCACTTCTTGATCGGCGGCAATTTCGCGGTCGGCTTGATCGTCTTCGCCATCCTCGTGGTCATCAACTTCATCGTAGTGACCAAAGGTGCCGAGCGCATCGCCGAGGTCGGCGCGCGCTTCACCCTGGATGCCATGCCCGGCAAGCAAATGGCGGTGGACGCCGACCTGAACGCGGGCCTGATCAACGAGGCCGAGGCCAAGCGCCGGCGCGCCGAACTCGGAGACGAAGCCGACTTCTTCGGCTCCATGGACGGTGCCAGCAAGTTCGTGCGTGGAGACGCCGTGGCTGGCATGCTCATCCTCGTCATCAACGTGATCGGCGGCCTCGTCATCGGCGTGGCCCAGCACGGTCTCTCGCCGAGCCAGGCGGCCGACAGCTACATCCTGCTGGCCGTGGGCGATGCGCTCGTGGCCCAGGTGCCGGCGCTCTTGATCTCGGTCTCGGCCGCCATGGTGGTCTCGCGCGTAGGTTCGGACAAGGACATAGGCAGCCAGATCGGCCGCCAGGTCTTCGGCTCGGCCAAGTCCATGGCCATCACGGCCGGCGTGGTTGGCACCCTGGGCCTGATCCCGGGCATGCCGCACTTCGTCTTCCTGTTGATCGCCTCCATCCTGGGCTACATCGCCTGGCTGCAGCAGAAAAAGGAGCTACAGGCCGCGGAAGCCGCCCGGCAGGCGGCGGCCAAGCCAACCCTTACCGGAACCGACCCGTCGGCCGAGGCCACCTGGGACGACCTCGTGCCCGTGGACATCCTGGGCCTGGAGGTGGGCTACCGCCTGATCACGTTGGTGGACAAGAACCGCGGCGGCGATCTGCTCTCGCGCATCAAGGGCGTGCGCCGCAAGTTCGCGCAGGAGGTCGGCTTCCTGCCGCCGGCCGTGCACATCCGCGACAACCTCGAGCTACGTCCAAGCCAGTACCGCCTCCTGCTGCGCGGCGCCGTGGTGGGCGAGGGCGAGGCCTTCCCCGGCATGTGGCTGGCCATCAACCCTGGGCACGCCACTCAAAAGCTCATCGGCACGCAGACCACCGATCCAGCGTTCGGTCTACCGGCCGTGTGGATCGAGGAGCGCCAGCGCGAGATGGCCCAAATGAGCGGATTTACGGTGGTTGATTGCTCGACCGTCGTGGCGACGCATCTCTCACACTTGATGCATGTCCATGCTGCCAAGCTTCTTGGCCGCGTGGAGACCCAATCCTTGGTCGATCACCTGACCAAGCTGGCTCCGAAACTGATCGAAGACGTGATTCCCAAAATGATCAGCACCGGCACTCTGCAACGCGTCCTGCAGCTCTTGCTGGACGAAGGCGTGCACATCCGCGACATGCGCTCCATCGTGGAAGCGCTGGCGGAAGCCGCTGCGCTGAACATTTCGGATGCGGCGGAACTCGCCCGGCGCGTGCGCGTCTCGCTGGCCCCGGCCATCGTCCAGCAGATCTACGGCCCCACCAAGGAGCTCGACGTGATTGCGATGGAGCCCGAGCTCGAACGTCTCGTGGCCCAGGCCTTGAACAACCCAGCCGGCGCGGCCCTGGATCCGGGCGTGGCGGACACGCTCACCCAGAGCGCCGCGCGCAGCTCACAGCAGCAGGAAGAGCGCGGGGTGCCCGCCACCCTGCTGGTGCCGGACCTGATCCGCGCCCCCATGGCCCGGCTCCTGCGCCGCGCCGCACCGCGCCTGAAGGTGCTCTCGCACAGCGAGATCCCTGAAACACACACCATCCGCATCGGCTCCGTCATCGGAGGAACAGCATGAACTACCGTCGCTTCACCGCCCGCAGCTCCCGCGAGGCGCTGCAACTCGTCAAGCTGGCCTTTGGTGACGATGCCGTCGTTCTCTCCAACAAGCGCACCCCAGAGGGCGTCGAGGTGCTGGCCATGGCCCCGGAAGGCTTTGCTCAAATCGAGCAGGTCGCCTCGCGCGCCCCGCGTCAGCCCGCGCCGGCCTACACGCCCGCGCCCCAGTTCGCCGCGCCGCCCAAGTCTGCTGCCCATAAGAAGAGCTTTGCCGAGCGCGTGGGCCTCACGCATCGCGAGCCCGGCTTCGGCGCGCCGGAACTGATGGCCGATGCGCGCGCTGAGTTGCGCGCGGGTTCGCGCGCCGAGATCGGCAAGGACGTGCAGACCCTGGCCATGAGCACCTTGTCCTTCCAAGACTATGTGCGCGAGCGCGTGCTCAAGCGCCGCAAGGCCGAGATCGCCGGCCAGCCCGATCCCGTGCTGGAAGCCTCGGTCGCCACGCAGCCCGCGCCCCAGCCACCGGTCGAGGGCGTGGCCAGCATCGCCGAGGTGCGCCGCCAGCGCGCCGAAGCCGCGCTCAAGGCCATGCAGCCGCGCCGCCAGACGCTGGCCGAGCCCGCCCCCCTTCAGCAGCCGCAGATCCAGGCCACGCCGGCCCGTCGCACGCCGCCCGTGCTGCGCGACGAGATTCTTGTGGCCAACCCTGCCGCGCCCGTGCAGCGCCGCGCTGAGCCCGTGCTGGCCGACGCGCCGCAGTTGCCGCTCGCACCCGAGTTGAGCCATCGCGGCCCGCGCGAGCAGGAAGACATGATGAGGGAGCTGCGCGCCATGAAGGGCATGATCGAGGAGCGCTTCGGTGCCCTGGCCTTCATGGAAAAGCTCCAGCGCCAGCCCGTGCAGGCGCGCCTCACCCAGCGGCTGCTCGAAGTCGGCTTCTCGCCAGCCCTGGTGCGCAAGCTCGTCGATGGCTGTCCCACGGATTTCGGCACCGGCGACGAGAGCATCTGGGCCGCCAACGTGCTGGCCCGCAATCTCAGTACCGACGAAGGCATGCCGGCCCTGGAAGAGCAGGGCGGCGTGTTTGCCCTGATCGGCTCCACCGGCGTGGGCAAGACCACGAGCACGGCCAAGTTGGCGGCCGCTTTCGCCACGCGCTACGGCGCCGGCCAGCTCGGCTTGATCACGCTGGACGCCTACCGCGTGGGCGCGCACGAGCAGCTGCGCGCCTACGGCCGCATCCTCGGCGTGCCCGTGCACACGGCGCACGACCGCAGCTCGCTGGAAGACCTGCTGGAGCTGCTCTCGGGCAAGAAGATGATCCTCATCGACACGGCCGGCATGGCCCAGCGCGACACGCGCACGGCCGAGTTGCTGGAGATGCTCAAGCACCCGAGCATCCGCCGGCTGCTGGTGGTGAACGCCGCCCAGCAGGGCGAGACCATCGAGGACGTGGTCCTTTCTTGGCGCGGCGCCGAATGCCAGGGCGTCGTGCTTTCCAAGATCGACGAGGCCGTCAAGCTGGCGCCGGCCCTGGACGCCATGATCCGCAACAAGCTGCGCATCGTCGGCTGCGCCAACGGCCAGCGCGTGCCCGAAGATTGGCACCGCCTCTCGGCCCAGGCCCTGGTCCAGCGCGCCTTGAAGGTCAACCCGGGCGGTGCCTGGCGCATGGACAGCGCAGACGTGAACCTCGTCTTTGCCGGCACCCCCGTGCAAGACATCGCCAGCAGCGTGCATTGAGGAATCCCATGCAGTCCCCACGTGATCAGGCCGACGGCCTGCGCCGTATCTTCAAGGGCTCGCGCCTGCGCGTCGTGCCCGTCGTCAGCAATCCGCATGTGCCCGAGGCCGGCGTGCTGGTCGAGGCCCTCTGCGCGGCCTTCGCCGAGCAGAGCCTGCACACGCTGGTGGTAGACGCCGCCGAGTACGCCCCCGAAGCCAACGAGCTGGCTTCGGTCGACCTCGGCGCGGCAATCGAGCGTCTGTCCAAAGAGGTGTCGTACCTGGCCGCACGCGGACTGCCCATGCGCCACCTGAACACCCAGGGCTCAGCCGCCGGCTTCCTGGACGCCCTGGCCGAGGCCGCGCCGCATGCCGAAGTCCTGGTCCTGCACGCCAGCGCCGCCGAGCTGGCCCGCCTGATTGGCCAGCGCGAGCTGCGCCCGTTGCTGCTGGCGGGCCTGGAGCCGCACAGCGTCACACACGCCTACGCCGGTATGAAATGGCTGACCCAGCGCTGCGGCCTGATGGCGTACAGCCTGCTGCTCGCCACCCATCCGCAGCTCCAGCTGGCCGGGCGCATCGCCCAGCGCATCTCCTCCTGCGGCGACAGCTTCCTGGGCGCGCTGCTGCGCGACTGGGCCTGCTTCGACCCCCGGACACCCGTCGGTGCGCCGCTGCCCGCTGAGTTGCGGCACCTGGCGCGTGAACTATTGAACACAACAGAGCATTCCGGTGGCTTGCCGACGGGGGATTCGGGCGCACCCTTGCGTTCGCTGCCCCCGGCGCGCTACGCTTTCCTGGCCGGAGCTCTCTGATATCTTGATGTACACCGCCAAAGGTCGCCTCGACAACTCGGATCTGATCCGTCAGTACAGTCCGCTCGTGCGGCGCCTGGCGCATCAGATGATTGCCAAGCTGCCTGCCAATGTGGAAGTGGACGATCTCATCCAGGTCGGCCTGATCGGCCTGTCCGATGCACTCTCGCGCTTCGACGCCGAGCAGGGCGTGCAGTTCGAGACCTTCGCCACCCAGCGCATCCGCGGCGCCATGCTGGACGAGCTGCGCGGCGGCGACTGGATGAGCCGCGGCACGCGAAAGCAGCAGCGCGAGATCGAGACCGCCGTACACAGGCTCGAGCAAAAGCTCGGCCGCGCGCCGATCGAGAGCGAGATCGCCGCCGAGATGGGCCTGCCCCTGGCTGAGTACCAGGAGCTGCTGGGCAAGGTGCGCGGCACCCAGCTCGTCTACTTGGAAGACATGAGCGGCGGCGAAGACGGCGACGACTATCTCGACCGCCACGTGGCCGACCACAGTGCCAACCCCGTGGCGCGCCTCTCGGACGAGCGCATGCGCAGCGCCCTGGTTCTTGCCATCAAAAACCTGCCCGAGCGCGAGCAGTTCGTGATGGGCATGTACTACGAGCACGACATGAATCTCAAGGAGATCGCGGCCGTGCTCAAGGTCACGGAATCGCGCGTGTGCCAGCTGCACAGCCAGGCCATTGCGCGGCTGCGGGTGAAATTGCGCGACTGGTGAACACACCGTCAGCGAGGCGAAAGCCTCGCGAGCAAACTATGCGCCTAAATAGCTGAATATTCAGGCGGAGACAGATTCATGCGTTTTGGCACCCAGCGGGCCTATCCCGCCGTGGCCGAGCCTCGCGTCGAGCGGGCGGCCGAACATCACTTCGGCGGTGCCGCCGCCGCGGTCGATGCCATCCAGAAGCTGTCCAAGACGGTCTCCACCCTGGGCCGCGACGCGGCCGAGGTGCGCGGGGCGCTGGAGGACACGCAGCGTGTCGTCCAGCAGCAGATGGACGCCATGAACGCGCTGGCGCAGGAGTTGGAGCGCGTGCGCCAGACGCAGGACGCGATCGGTAACGCCACGCAGGCCAGCGGGGTCGCAGTGAACAAAGCGCGCCAGGCCCTGGCCGGCGCCGGCGACGAGGTCGGCGGCATCGTGCACACGCTCAAGCAGGTGTCGGAAGCCGCCGGCGACATCACCAAGATCGCGCTGCAGACGCGGCTCGTGGCCTTCAACGCTTCGGTGGAGGCCAAGCGTGCCGGCGATGCGGGCCGCGGCTTCGGCGTCGTGGCCGATGCGGTCAAGACCCTGGCCGGCCAGGTGGAGGCGTCGAGCAAGGCCATCGTCGGCGCCATCGCCTCGCTGAACGAGCGGGTGGACCGCTTCAGCCGGGAACTCTCGAGCGACGTCCGCCACCAGAGCGCCGTACACGAGGCCTTCGGCGCCGTGGAGCAGGACGTGGGCCGCATCGCCGCCAGCGCCGAGGCCAGCAGCCGTACGGTGCAGACGCTCTTTGATCGCGCCGGTGAACTTGGTGGCGAGGTGCGCGAGGCCATGAGCAGCCTCAAGACGGCCTTTGCCGGCAGCGATCGCTTCCTGGCGCTGTCGGAGACCCTGATCGAGACCATCGCCGAGAGTGGCTGCGAGGTCGAGGACGCCCCTTTCATCCGCGCCGTGCAGGACGCCGCGGCTGAGATCTCGGGCCTTCTCGAGCACGCGCTGCGCCGTGGCGAGATCAGCGCGGCCCAGCTCTTCGACGAACAGTACCGCCCCATCGCCGGGACCGAGCCCGCCCAGCACGAGACCGCCTTCAATGCCCTGGCCGACCGGCTCTTCCCAGAGGTCCAGGAGCGACTGCTGTCCTTCAGCGACAAGGTGGTGTTCTGCATCGCTGTCGACCGCAACGGCTACGTCTCCACTCACAACCGCAAGTACTGCCAGCGCCAGCGCCCCGGCGACACGGTCTGGAACACGGCCCACAGCCGCTACCGCCGCATCTTCAACGATCGCACCGGCCTGGCCTCGGCGCGCAACCAAAAGCCCTTCCTGCTGCAGACCTACCGCCGCGACATGGGCGGCGGCCGCTTCGTGCTGCTCAAGGAAGCCGCCGCGCCGATCACGGTCGACGGCCGGCACTGGGGCGGGCTGAGGCTGGCCTTCAACTTCTAGTCGAGGAAGGTCCAACTCTCGGCGCCATCAAAGCGCCGGATGTGGATGCGCTCCAGCAGGGCCGGTGGGAAGTTGTTCAGGTTCACGCCGTGCCGCGAGCCGGGCGCGGCATCGACCAGCTCCCAATGCGTGACGCATCCACAGCCTTTGCAGCGGATGGTCCGCAGCGTGCGATCGCCCTGGACGTAGTCTTGCGTGTGCTCCGGATGGCCTTCGATGTGAACCGTGCGCAGCGGGAAGTAGGCCCACACCGTGCCGAGCCGGCGGCAGAGCGAGCAGTTGCAGCGCGTGCCCTGCTCGGGGATCGATGGCAGCCGAAGCTTCACACGGCCGCAGTGGCAGGAGCCTTCGAGCAGGGCGTTGTGGTCCATCGTCGGGTCCAAGCGGGTGGGTTGAGATGCCAAGGCCAGTATGCGCAGCCAAGCCAAAAAGTTCCAGGCCGCGGCCACGCATCCGAAGCCTGCATCGTTGGGAGCGCCAGGCGGCGCTACTCTCAGTCTGGCTGCCCGACGAGATAGATGCTGGCCCGCCCCTCAAGGCGCCACGCAAGCCCTGTTCTTACCTGTGTGCTTGGCCTCATACAAGGCCACGTCCGCGCGGTCGAGGGCCGCTTCGAGCGTTTCGCCCGTGCGGTAGAGGGTGACGCCGGCGGAGAAGGTCACGAAGACGTCCTTGCCCTCGTGCACGAAGAGGCTGGCAGACAGGGACCGTTGCAGGCGCGAGAGCACCTGCTGGGCTTCCTCGATGGGCGTGGCGGGCAGCAGCAGCACGAACTCCTCGCCGCCGTAGCGGGCCACCATGTCGCCGGGGCGCAGCAGGCCAGAGACGCGGGCGGCCAAGGACTTCAGCGCCACGTCGCCGGCGGCGTGGCCCAGGGTGTCGTTGAGCTTCTTGAAGTTGTCGATGTCCAGCAGCGCGAGCGCGATGTGCGAGTTTTCGCGCTCGGACTTGGCCTGCTCCTGCTCGAAGGCCTTGATGAGGCCGCGCCGGTTGGCGATCTGTGTGAGCTGGTCGGTCTGCACCTCGCTAGAGAGCTGGCGCAGTTCGTCTTCAAGGGATTGCACTTTGGCCGTCAGCGCAGAGGCCTTCTCGTGTTCGAGCGTGAGGCGGCTCTGGGTCTGCTGGACGAGGTCGCGCACACTGCGGCTCTCTTCGACCATCTCGCGCACGGTGCCGGCCAGGCTCTGCAAGCTGTCAGCCTTCTCGATGGCATCGGCATAGCGGCCCACGCTGCTCTGGAAACGGTCGGTGTGTTCGCCGAGTTCGCCGAGCTCGGCCAACATCTGGTGGATCAGCCCCTTGAGCGCGTCGCGTGCCTGGGTGCGTTCTTGCGCCAGGCTGGCCTGGCGCTTGCGGGTGCTGGCGAGCAGCTCGCTGACCGAGCGCACGCCGCGTCCGCCGAGCCCTTGTTCAATGGCGCTGTTCATCGCAGCGGCTTGCCCGCGTGCCCAGGAGTCGTCCTCGGACAGCTCGACGAGGCTGGCGGAGAGTTCGCGGCACAGCTGGCCGAGTTCGCCGAACAGGTGCTGGCGATGGTCCAGAAGGTAGCGGGCGCGCGCGCACAAGGCCTCGATTTGCAAGGCACGAGCCGGCGTGGGGCCTTCTCGGCGCAGGCCTTGTTCGGCCAGGTCGAGTTCGGCCAGCAGGGCGTCGGCCTGGTTGTTCGGGTGGGCGACGGCGTGCCGCACGGTGGCCTGAAGGTGCGCGCCGATCACGGGCCAGGCGCCCGCGTCACGCGTGCCGTCGGGCGTGCCTTGTGCGCCCGGCGCTGGCTCGAGCGCGCCGTGCAGGCTGGCCTCGGCCTCTTCGGGTGTGAGGAACTGGCTGGCCCGGTCCAGGGGCTCCTCGCCCTCTTCGACATGGCTGTCAGCTCCATCACCGTCCCAACTGGCCACGAGTTGGGTGAGCCGGTGCAGCAGACGGTTCGCATCGCTGCGGTTGGCTTCGCTGACGCGCAGAACGGCGTCCTTCTTACGCGCCAGCGTCCAGTTGCGTCCGCCGCGCTCCAAGCCGCGAACGAGCTTGGCGATGCCCTGCGACCAGGCCTCGCCGGGGGACTCGAGCCGGTCAAGCTGGCGCAGGGCATCGTCCCAGGCGCCGTCGCGGATGAGCTGGCCCACGTCTTGCCGTGCCTGGCCGCCCAGGCCCAGCGCCAGCAAGCGCGCGAGCACGGCCTGGGCGCGCTCGGGCAGCGCGACGGCGGGCTCGGTGCCGGACTCCTGCGCATAGGCGCGGGTGTAGTTCTCGGGGGTGGGTTCGAGCTGCTGCTTGGACAGGCGCAGCAGCGCAGCCTTGGCGAGTTGCGCGGGCGAGGGCGCGGGCGAGACAGCCATGGATCAGGCCTTGAACATCGGCGGGAAGCTGCTTTCCACCTCGGGTAGCTCCTGCATCCACGGTGCCTTGCGAGGCAGCACGGTGCTGGTGAGCCACTGCTCGAGTTCCTCGGCCGGGAGCGGCTTGCTGAACAGGAAGCCCTGCATCTGGCTGCAGCCGAGGCGATGCAGCACTTCCATCTGGCGCAGCGTTTCCACGCCCTCGGCGATCACGCGAAGACCGAGTGCACGCGCCAGGGCGATGATGGCCGTGACCACGGCCGAGCTTTGCGGCGTGATGCCCAGATCGCGCACGAAGGTGCGGTCGATCTTGACTTCGGAGATGGGCAGGGTGGTCAAATAGGCCAGCGAGGAGTAGCCGGTGCCGAAGTCATCGATGGAGATCTCCACGCCAATCTCGTTCAGGCGGTGCAGAGCCGGGATGACGTTCTGCAGGTCCTTCATCAGGTTGTTCTCGGTGATCTCGAGCTGAATTGCGCGGTGCGGCACGCCGTAGGCGCTCACACACTGGTGGATGTGCTCGACGAGATCGGAACGCTCGAACAGGCGGCTGGGCAGGTTGACGGCAATGGATTCGGCGAAGCCGAAGTTCGTGCGCCAGACCTTGGCCTGGCGCGCGGCCTCGCGCAGCGCCCATTCGGAGAAGGGCACGATCAGGCCAGTCTCTTCGGCCAGCGGGATGAATTCGGCCGGCGGCACGAGGCGGTCGCCATGGCGCCAGCGCATCAAGGCCTCGGCGCCGACCATGCGGGCGCCGCGCACGTCGATCTTGGGCTGGTAGTGCAGCACGAGCTCGTTGCGCTCCAGCGCCTTGTGCAGCGCGCTCTCCAGCTCAAGCTTCTCGCGGCCCTGGCCGGCGAGCTGCGGCGTGTAGATCGCAGCGGCATTGCGGCCCTGCGACTTGACCGCATACATGGCCACGTCGGAATTGCGCAGCAAGTCGGCCATGGTCTGGCCGTCGCGCGGGAAGATGGCGATGCCCACGCTGGCGGTGACGAAACAGTCCTGCCCGGCCACGAAGATGGGCTCACGCAAGACGTCGAGCACGCGCTGCGCCACACGGGCCGCGTCGCGCTCATCGCTGACCTCGGGCAGCAGGGCCACGAATTCATCGCCGCCCAGGCGGCCCACGGCTTCGAGCGCTCGGTGCGCCCGGCCGCCGACGGATTCAAGCATGCCTTCCATGACCTGGTCGGAGTGGCGCACGCAGGAGCGCAGGCGCCGGCCGACCTCGATCAGCAGCTCGTCGCCGGCTGCGTGGCCCAGGGTGTCGTTGATGACCTTGAAGCGGTCCAGGTCGATCAGCAGCAGGCCTACCTCGTGGCCGCCGCGGCGCGCCTGCTCGATCGCGCGCTCGACGCGCCAGATCAGCTGGCGGCGGTTGGGCAAGCCAGTGAGCGAGTCAAAATGGGCGAGTTGGCGGATGCGGTCCTCAGCCTGGCGGCGGTCGGTCACGTCCTGCAGCACGCCGCTGTAGCCGCTGGCGTTGCCGTGCTCGTTGAACTCGGGCTCGGCCTCGATGTGCACGACGCGCTGGCGGCCGTCGAGCAGGGTCACGGGCAGGTCGGTCACCAGCACCGAGTTGTGCGTGAGCACATCGCGAAGCAGGCGCAAGAAGAGGGCACGCTCGCCGGCAGGCACCATGCGCATCACGCCGACGAAGTCGAGCGGATCGTTGGGGCCACGTCCGAAGACGCGAAGGGCCTCAGCGGCCATCGCGAAGCCGTTGCCGCGGTCCCATTCGAAGCTGCCCATGCGGGCCAGGTCTTGGGCGCGGGCCAGGCGCGACTTGCTGCGCTCGAGCTCAATGCGGGTGCGCGAGCTGCGCAGCAGGTAGCGCAGGCGGCCGGCCAGCAAGCTCCATTGCGTGGACTTGACGAAGAAATCGGTGGCACCGACCTGATAGGCGCGATTGATGGAATCCTCGTCGTCCAGGCCGGTGAGCATCAACACCGGCGTGGCGTCAAAGCCGGGCAGGGCGTGCAGCCGGGTGCAGGTCTCAAAGCCGTCCAGGCCGGGCATCAGGGCGTCGAGCACGATGATGTCGGGCGACCATTCGGCCACTTTGTCCAGGGCCTCCTGGCCGCTCTGGGCCTCGACGATCTGAAAGCCCCGCTCGCGCAGCGCGGCCGCGGTCATCAAGAGGTTGACCTCATCGTCGTCGACGAGCAGCACCTTGGGCTGCTCGGGCAGATCGTCGACGATGGTGGCGATGGCGTTCATGGCTTGGAAGTTTCGTGCGCCTCAGGGCGTAGAGGACTGCATCATTGTCAGGGCGGCGCGCACACGCTCCAGTTCCGCCAGCAGCGCGTCGAGTTCGGCCACGATGCCCGCAGAAAGGCCGTCGCGCGCCATGGACTCGACGCGCCCGCAGTGGTCCGAAAGAAGCAGCGCGCCAAGGCTGGCCGAGGAGGACTTGAGCGTATGCGCGACGCGACGCAGCGGACCGAAGTCCAGCGGCTCACGTGCGGCCAGCATCTCGGGCACGAGGCGCTCGAGCGAAGCCAGGTAGGCCTGGATCACGCGCTCCACCAGCTTGTTGGCGCCGGTCGGATCAAGCTCACGCAGGCGCGCCAGCGCATCCGCATCGAGCGGTTCGGGCAGTGACGGCGGGTTATGCATGAGGAGATGGCTGCGCGGGTCGCGATGAAGGATTTCGTTTGCCCTGAGATTTTGAATTGTCGATCCAAGGGCTCAGGCTTGGAATGTACCGCGAGCGCTACACACCCAGTGCGGCGGCCCGTGACGGATTTCGGATTCGTTCACGCTGGCCGGGCGCTTCGGCTGAGCGTGTCGCCTACATACAATGGCCGCCATGAACAGTCTGAGCGATGCCGGACCCGCTGCGCGCGCGCTTTCCCGGCGTGCCCAGGTGATCGCGCTGACGCTGAGCCTGGCCGTGATGGCCCTCGCGGTGCTGTTGTTGCATGACGACGCCGCCAGCGCGCCCCTGCTGGTGGCCTTGCTGCTAACGGTGCTGCTCCTGCCCGTGGTGGCGGGCCTGGCCTGGCATTTCGGCGGTGTGTTGATGCGCCGCCAATATGAGATCTTGCTGCGCGAGGCGCGTTCTCAGTTGCAGGTCGCAGCGAGGCTGCAGCGCGACTGGCAATGGGCCACCGACGCCGATCACCACCTCGTGCGCTGGCAGGCGCCGCAGCGCGTGCCGGCCTCGTCCTGGGTCGGGCACGCGGTCACGCAGACCCTGCTCGAGCGCTTCGATAGCCCGGGTGATTGCGAGCTGCGTTCGGCTCTGGCTGCCCATCGCGATTTCGACGGCATTCCGGCCCGCGAGGCCTCGGGCGCGCAGTGGATGCTGCGCGGCGTGGCCTGCACCGACGGGCAGGGGCGCTTCGCAGGCTATGTGGGCACGGCGGAGCGCATCTGTGACGACCGCGCGCAGGCCGATCAGGCCGCCTTCGGCTACACGATCTCACACGACCTGCGCGCACCGCTGCGCGTGGTCGAGGGCTTTGCCCGGATCCTCAAGGAAGACTACGGGGCTCAGCTCGATCCGCGTGGCCTTGATCATGTGGAACGTGTGCTCGGTGCCGCTGGGCGCATGCAGGGCATGATCGATGCGCTGCTTTCGCTGACCCAGCTCTCGGTTCGGCCGCTGGTCCGGGAGCGTGTGGAGCTCTCTGCGCTGGCGCAGGCCATTCTCGAGGAGCTTCGCGAGGGGGCACCGCCACGTGCTACAGAGCTTCTGGTCGAGCCAGGCCTGGTGGCCGAGGGCGATCCCGTGCTGCTGCGCATCGCGCTGGAGAATCTGCTGGGCAATGCCTGGAAGTACAGCGCCGGCTGTGAGTGCACGCGCATCCGCTTTGAGCAGCGCCAGCAGGGCGGGCGGCGCGTGTTCGTGATCGTGGATCAGGGGGCGGGCTTTGACATGGCCAGCGCGGACCGTCTCTTCAACGCCTTCCAGCGCCTGCACAGCAACAGCGATTTCCCGGGCGCGGGCATCGGCCTGGCCTCGGTACGTCGCATCGTGCGCCGCCATGGCGGGGACGTGTGGGCTGAGTCCGAGCCCGGCCAGGGCGCACGCTTCTACTTCACCCTGGCCTGAGATTCTTACTCGAGGTGCGCGGCCTTGGACAGGGCCCGCAGCACGCCGCTGTTGACCTCCTGCGCGCCGAGCATCAGCGCGTCCGTGGCGTCGCGGAAGTCGAAGACCGACTCGCCCTCGATGGCGCGCACCAGGTCCAAGTAGGGCTGGTAGGGACCAGACGCGTCCACCAAGGCCTGGCGCACGCGCTCGGGCACCGGGATGGACTGCAGCAGCTTGTCAAAGGGCTGCTTGAGCATGTGGTCCAGCAGCGAGAACAGGCCGCAGACGAACATCTCGTCGCGCATTTCCGAATCGTCCATGCCCTTGGCCAGCTCCTCCATCAGCAGGCCGCGGCGCAGGGCGCCGTACATGATCGGGCGCATGCTGTGGTCCTTGCTGGCCGTGGTCAGCAGCAGGGCCAGCCAGCGCTTGAGGCGTGAGTAGCCGAGCAGCATGATGGCGTGGCGAAAGCTCGACACTTCGACCGAGAGCCCGAAGGCGGCCGAGTTCATGTAGCGCAGCAACTTAAAGGCCAGACTGGGGTCGCGCTTGAGTGTCTGCTCCAAGCGGTCGATGTCCTCGCCCTGGTCGACGCGCGACATCAGCTCGACGATCACCTGCAGGTCGGCCTGCACATCCTTGCGCGGCGCTGCGTTGTCCGGCGCCACGTACGCGCCATCCATGGGCCAGCCGATGACCTGCTGGGCGCCGCGCTTGAAGGCCGCGTCGATCTCGGCCGCCCCGCGCACGCCGGTCAGCAGCGGCGCCAGGCCGGGCGCTGCACCCAGGGCCTCGTTCGACGGGTCGAGCAGGTTGAACTTGAAGCTGGGCAGCAGGGCCGGGGACATGTTCGGCGAGGGCTGGCCCTTGAGCAGCAGTTTGTTGCCCGCGGCCTTCAGGGCCTGGAAGGCCGCGGCCAGGCTGGCGTCGGCAGCAATGAAGGCGGGCACTTCAAGCGCGATGTTCGGGGAGGGCTTGGCGTCCGCCACGGCCTTGAGCAGGCCCTCATGCTGGATGGCCAGCACCACCTGCGACCCGCCGGCGGGCCAGACCTCGCCGACGGCCTCCAGCAGGCTGGAGGCGTCCAGCGCAGCGTCGGACTTGAGGGGGACAACGGTCAACCGCGTGGCGGTGACCATGCGCTGGGGATCGATCTGGGGCGCATAGCCCAGTGCCACGACGCCGAGGATGGAGTGATTCATTCTTCTTTCCTGGGCCCCGTCCGATGGCTGGGGCCTGCTAGCCGGTAATGAACTGCAACAGCGACATGCGCTGAACCATCGCGTAAGTCTGCAAGGCCGCCTGGTAGCCGGTCTGCTGGCTCTGGAAGTCCGAAATGCCTTTGACCATGTCCAGGTCCTCTGCATTGGACTGCTCCGTCTGGGCATTGAGCTTCAACGAAGCCATCCGCGATTGGGTGTTGTCGAGATTATTCATGGTCTCGCCCACCTGACTGCGGACATTTTGCATGTTTCGCATGACCGCATCGAGATCGCGCAGGTCCGAATTGTTGGCTTGGCTGACCTGGGGGCCGGTGCGGCCTGTGGCGTTGAGGTCTGCAATCGCACGGTCAACGACGTCGAATACGTGCAGGTTGGCGGTGGACGGTTGCACCGTGAATTGGTCGCCGTCGACGACCGAGCCCGAGACCGTCATGGACATGCCGTCGAACTGGATTGTCTTGCCAGAGGAGTAGTTGTCGGTCGCGACGACCGTGTTGGTCACGTTGTCGGTGACGACATAGGTCTGCGCAGGCGAGTTACCGTTGATCTGGATGGTGTAGTTGTGCCCCGTCAGCGCCTTGGGATCGAGCAGGTTGCCGGAGTCGATCCAGCCCTGGGGCGCATCGCCCGTGTTGATGTTGGTGCCCGCGGCGGTCACGAAGCTGCCGTTGCCGCTGTTGGCCTGTTCCCAGGCCTGGCGGCCGTCCACCGACAGCGGATAGCCGGCCAACACGCCGGTCTGGTTGATGCCGGGCACGCCGACGTACTTGACGCCTCCGCTCTGGTCCAAGAAGGGGGGACCGCCCGAGCCTTGGCCGGCGAAGAGGTAGCTGCCTGCGCCGTCGGTGCGGTTGGCGATGGTGAAGAGCTGATTGCGCAGGTCCTGGACCTTGGCACCGAGGGCCTTTCGCTCGTCGTCCGTGTAGCTGCCGTCGCCGGCCTGCACGATGGTCTCGCGGATTTGCTGGAGGATGTCGGAGGCGTCGCCCAGGGCCGACTCGGCCAGGGTCATGGCGTTCTGGCTCGCCTGCAAGGCGCGGTTGTCGGCGTCGATGCGGCTGATCGTGGCGCGCGAGCGCTCGGCCTGCGCGGCACCTGTGGGATCGTCGCTGGCCTGCGAGATGCGCTTGCCCGACGTGAGCTGGGTCTGCGAGCGTTGCAGCTGCGACTGACGGTTCTGCAGCGTGGCGACGGTGTTGTCGAAAAGGTTGGCGGTGGACAGACGCATACGGGATCTCCTTGGGCTCAGCCGGAGATGGTGTTGAGCAGCTGCGAGAAGAGGGTCTGGGCCGTCTGCAGCACCTTGGCCGCGGCCTGATAGCCCTGCTGGTACTGCATCAGCCGCGCGGCTTCTTCGTCGACGTTGACGCCGGCTTGGTTGGCGCGGGCGGTCTCTGCATCCTGAGACACCGAGGTGGAAACCTGCGCGAGATAGGTCGCACCCTGGACTCGGGCGCCCACGTCGCCCATGGCGGCGGCGTAGGCGTCGTTGATGTTGGCGCCCGGTGTGACGGTACCGTCGCTGGCCACGGATCGGCCCACGAAGCCCTCGGTCTGCAGGTCGAGCAGGGCCTTGGCGTTGCCGTTGTTCGTGGCCGTGAACTGGGTAGCAGCCAGATCGATCTGATCGCCGGCGCGCGGCACGCCGTCGAGCTGGAGTTCGAAGCCCAGGTCGATCGGCGGGTTGGCGTTGGGCTGGTTGCCGATGGCCTGGCCCGAGGCCCAGGTGCCGGTGAGCACCGTGCCGTTGGACAGGCTCAGCGTGTAGTCCACCTTGGACGGATCGGACGCGTTCGGGCCGGTGAACTGGATGCTCATGGGCGCCAGCGTGGGATCGATATTGCTATTGACGGCGTAGAGCGAGCGCACGGTCGCCGTGCCGGTGTTGGTGGCGGCGATGGAGCTTGTGAGCGGGGAGGCGGCGGCGATGCCGTTGGGGTTGGTGAGGATCGCCTTCATGTTTTGGGAGGCCTGGCTGACGGTCTGGAGCAGGAAGGCATCGCCGCTGCCCATGTCGGCTCCGCTCACGTCGATCTTGAAGCCATCCACCGTGTCGCCGTTGGAGACGGTGCGCACCAACCCGTCGGAGACGCGCGTGAGCTGGTAGACGCCGGGCGTGCCGTCGGGCGAGGCGCGCAGCTTGTAGCTGCTCGCCTGGAGCTGGGTCGCGTCGGTGATGGTGAGGTTCACCGAGGTGGCGTAGGTGCCGTCGGGGTTGCGTGCGTTGGTGGTGGCCGGCAGGGCCTTGGGCGCGACGGTGCCGAAGATCGGCGCGCCGGCGCCAGGCGGCTGGGAAGTGTCGAGACCCAGGGCCTGCTGCTGGTTGACGCGCGCGGTGATGGCTGTGGCCATCTGCCCGAGCAGGTTCTTGGCGTGTTCGAGGTCGTCGTTCTGAAACAGGATCCGCGCGGTGATGGAGCCGCCGGTCAGCGTGCTGGAGTCGAGCGTGCGCGCGCCGTTGGTCTCCTGAATCGAGATCTGCGCCTTGGAAGAGTCGAAGGGATCTTGCGTGACGCTGAGCTGAAGCGCCTGCGTGTCTAGCACGAGACGCTGGCCGCCGCCGATGAACACGCCCATCGAACCGTCGCTGGCGGGCAGTGTGCTGATCTGCAGGAACTTGCTGAGCTTGGCGATGAGCTGGTCGCGCTGGTCGAGCAAGTCGTTGGGTGAGGCGCCCGTGCCTTGCTCCTTGGAGATGGCGGCGTTGGCCTGGGCGATCTGCTGGGCGAGCTGGTTGACCTGCGACACGTCGGCCTTGAGGTCGCTGACCACGCCGGACTGCAGCGAGGTCAGCTGCTGGCCTGCCGAGGTGAAGCGCGCGGCCAGTTCGGAAGCGCCCGAGAGCGCAACCTGACGCGCCGACGGGTCTGACGGCGAGTTGGCAACGTTGATGAGATTGTTGAAGAAGGTGCTGGCCGCCGAGCCGATGCCGGTGTCGTCGGTGGGGAAGACCTTTTGCAGCTGCGAGAGATAGTCGGAGTGAGTTTGGTCCAGCGACTGGGTGGCGGAAGTCGAGTTGGCCTGCGAAGTCAGGAAATCGCTGTGGGCGCGGATCACGGTGTCCACGCTAACGCCCTTGCCGAAGAAGCCCGATCCGGTGAACTGGCCCGGTGGTGTGCTCAGCACGACGGACTGGCGCGAGTAGCCGGGCGTGTTGGCGTTGGCGATGTTCTGGCCGATCGTCTGCAAGGCCGCCTGGTTGGCGAACAACGCGGTGACGCCGATCTGGAGCAAGCTGCTGGACATGGATGCTCCTTAGGCGAGCGCGCGCTGGACGCGCATCGTCGTGTCGATGACCCGCGCCAGCTTGGCGGCGTACTGTGGGTCGGTGGCGTAGCCGGCCTTTTGCAGGCCCTGAGCGAAGCTCGCGGCATTGCCACTGCGCGCCTGCGCCACCACGTTGGCGTAGCGCTCGTTGGAACCAATCAGCTGTGCGTAGTCCTTGTAGGCGTCAGCATAGCTGTCGTAGGCGCGGAACTTGGCGGTGACCTTCTGGGCCTTGCCGTCCACATATTCGGTGGTCTGCACGTCCACGGTCTTGCCAGTCCAGCCCGCGGTGGCCTTGATGCCGAAGATATTGTGCGAGGGCGTGCCGTCCTTGTTCGTGATCTGGTGCCGGCCCCAACCCGTCTCGTGCGCGGCCTGGGCGAGCAGGAATTGCGAGGGAATTCCTGAGGCCTGCTCGGCCACGCGTGCCGCGCCTTCCTGGCTCTGGATGAAGCTCTGCACATGCGACTGCACATTGCGCTTGGACAGGCTGGGCAAGGGCTGAAGGCTCTGCTTGGTCGCCGTCGGGTCGGTCACGCCCATCTGCTTGGCGAGCTGGCGCTGGATGGCGTCGGACAGGCCGCCGGGCAGCCCGGTGAGCTTGGTGGCGAACTGCTGGTCCAGCATCTCGGTGCCCATCTGGCTGGCCGAGTTGTCCAGCATGCCTGAGGACAAGGTGGTCGCGCGCATGCTCTTCATCACCTCCTGCATGAAGAGGGACTCGAATTGCTTGGCCGTTTCCTTGATCGAGGCCTTGGGGTCCTTGGCGGCGGCACTCTTGAGTGCATCAAGTGTACGCGTGTCGGATGCCAGCCCCGTGTTGAGGCCCGCGGGATTGAAGGTGGACGACATCTAGATCACCTCGAGCTCCGCATTGAGCGCCCCGGCGGTCTTCATGGCCTGCAAGATCGCAAGCAGGTCCTGCGGCGTGGCGCCCAGCGCCGACAGGGCCTTGACCACGTCGGCGAGGTTGGCGCTGGCGGGCATCTGGATCAGCGGGCCGGGTTCCTGCTTGATCGTGATGTCGGACTTCTGCGTGACCACAGTCTGCCCGCCGGACAGCGCATTGGGCTGGCTGACCTGCGGCGTGGTGCTGATGGTGACGGAGAGGTTGCCGTGTGCCACCGCGCAGTTGTTCAGCGTCACCGCCTGGTTCATGACGATGGAGCCGGTGCGGGCATTGACGACCACGCGCGCGGCCGGCGTGCTCAGGTCCACCGGCAGGTTCTCCAGGTCGGCCAGGAAGCCCACGCGCTCATCGGGCGTGGTGGGGGCCTGTACCTTGACCACGCGGCCGTCCAGGGCCTGGGCCGTGCCCTCGCCCTTGGCCCTGTTGATGGCCTTGGCCACGGCGCGGGCGGTGGCGAAGTCGGCCGCGTTGAGGTCGAGTTGAATGGAGTCGCCGCCCTGCACATTGCTGGCGACCGAGCGTTCGACCTGGGCGCCGTTGGGGATGCGGCCCGATGCGAGCTGGTTGACCTGCACCTTGGAGCCATTGGCCGAGGCGCCGGCGCCGACGATGACGACATTGCCCTGGGCCAGCGCGTAGATCTGCCCGTCCGCGCCCTTCAAGGGCGTGACGATCAGGGTGCCCCCGCGCAGGCTCTTGGCATTGCCCATCGACGAGACGTTGATGTCAATCTTCTGGCCCGGCTGGGCAAACGCCGGCAGCTCGGCCGTGACCATCACGGCGGCGATATTGCGCGGCTGCATGGTGATGCCCTGCGGCAAGATCACGCCGTTGGCCTGCAGCATGGCCGTGAGGCTCTGCTGGGTGAAGGGGGCCTGCGTGGTCTGGTCGCCTGTGCCGTCGAGGCCGACGACGAGGCCGTAGCCGGTCAGCAAGTTGGTGCGCACCCCGGCCACCGAGGCCACTTCCTTGATACGCGCCGCATGGGCCGTGCCGGCCAGGGCCAGGAGGACGATGGAGCGGGCGAAGAAGGGGAGCAAGCGCATGGTCGAAGCAGGGGAACAGCCTTCGACCGATTCTGAAGAAACTTGAGCATCGGCAGCAGCGGATAAAGGCACCCTTTACACCGCTTATCGCGCCGAGCAGTCTTGCGGACCGAGCGCCACGCCGCTCCCAAGCCGGCCCGCGCGGGCGCACTCGCCCGCGTCCAGCGCGGCAAGGGTGGGCTGAGGGGGCCTAGATCACGTCGGCGACAGGTTCAAGAAGAACCGCGAGAGCCAGCCTATTCCTTGCGCATCGGCGAAGGCGCCGCGCCCGCGCTGCTCGATGCGCACATTGGCGATGAGCGTGGAGGCGACGACATTGCCTTGGCCGATGGAACGCGGGTCGACCTGACCGGAGAAGCGCAGCACGTCCACGTTCTGGTTGACGCCGATCTGCTTCTCGCCGGTGATCATCAGGTGGCCGTTGGGCAGCACGGCGATGACCACAGCTGTGATGGAGCCGGAGAAGGTGTTGGTGTTGGTGTTGCCGCCGGTGCCGTCGTGCTTGAACTCGCTGGAGCCGTTGATGCCGGCGTTGGCCAGGGTTTTGGCCGCGTTCAGGCCGGGCACGGCAGTGACGGCGCCCACCGCAGAGCCCTTCTTGTCGATGGTGCTGGTGGCGTTCTGTGTGGCGCTGATGTTCTCGGTGATCTGCACCGTCAGCGTGTCGCCGACCATGCGGGCGCGGTTGTCCTCGAACAGCGGCCGGTAGCTCGCCGCCTGGAAGATCGCCCCATTGGTCGCGCCCTGTGGCGGCGTCATGGGCAGGTCCACCACGGGCAGGTGCTCGAGCTTGACCTGGGGCGTAGGGTAGAGCGTGCTGCAGGCGGCGAGCGGCAGGATGCAGGCCAGGGCGATGAAGCGCTTCATGATGTTCAGATCTGCGCGAGTTTCTGGAGCATTTGATCCGAGGTCTGCACGGCCTTGGAGTTGAGCTCGTAGGCGCGCTGGGTCTGGATCATGGAGACCAGCTCCTCCACCACGTTGACGTTGGAGGTCTCCACATAGCCCTGCTGTAGGGCCCCCATGCCATTGACGCTCGGCGCGCCGGTGTTGGGCGTACCCGAAGAGGCCGTCTCCGCGAAGAGATTGCCGCCCTTGGGGTCCAGGCCGGCCGGGTTCACGAAGTTGGCGAGCTGGATCTGGCCCAGGGTCTGCGGGTTGGCCTGGCCGGGCAGGGTGACGCTGACCGTCCCGTCCTGGCCGATGGTGATGCTCTGGGCGGTTGCCGGCACGGTGATGCCGGGCAGGACGGTATAGCCAGTGTTCGTGACAATCTGCCCGGCGGAGTCGAGCTGGAAGGAGCCGTCGCGCGTGTAGGCCGTGGTGCCGTCGGGTTGCTGGATTTGAAAGAAGCCGTTGCCCTTGATCGCCAGGTCCAGGTTGTTCGAGGTCTGCTGGAGATTGCCTTGCGCGTAGATGCGCGAGGTGGCCACGGGGCGCACGCCCAGGCCGACCTGCAGACCCGTCGGCAGCTGGGTCTGCTCGGTGCTGTTGGCGCCGCTTTGCCGCAGGTTCTGGTACATCAGATCCTCGAAGATGGCGTGCGAACGCTTGTAGCCGTTGGTGGCCGAGTTGGCGAGGTTGTTGGAGATGGCGTCCAGCTGGGTCTGCTGGGCCTCCATGCCGGACTTGGCAATCCAGAGCGAGCGGATCATGGTTGCTTCCTTAACTTTCCGACAGGAGCTTCGAAGACTCCTGGCCTTGCGTCTGTGCGATCTGCAGCAGCTTCATCTGCTGTTCGAACTGCCGAGCCGCGGCGATCATGCTGACCATGGTCTCGACCGGGCTCACGTTGGAGCCCTCCAGAGCACCGTCTTGCAGGCGCGCAGTCGGATCGGCCTCCAGGTCATTGCCGTCGGCGGCCCGGAACAGGCCGTCGTCGCCGCGCTGCAGCGGTGCGGTGGGCGTGACGAGCTTCAGCTTGCCGATGGGTACGGAACGCGGGGAATCCGCAGTCTTCGCACTGACCGTGCCGTCGGCACCAATCGTGAGTTGGCTGTTCGGTGGCGCCTGGATGGGGCCGCCATCGCCCTGGACCTGCAGGCCGTTGCGTAGCACGAGCAGGCCGTCGGAGTTCACGTCGAGCGCGCCGGCGCGGGTGTAGGCCTCGGTGCCGTCTAGGCCCTGCACGGCAAGCCAGGCGTTGCCCTTCATGGCCACATCGAGTGGGCGCTCGGTCACCTGCTCGACGCCGGGCGCATTGTTGTAGCCCACTGAGGTCTCCAGCGCATAGGCGCGCGTGCTGGCTCCATCGCCTCGTACGGGCACTGCGCGGAAGGCCTGCAGCTCCTCGCGGAAGCCGTTCGTGGAGACGTTGGCCAAGTTGTTGGACAGCACGTCCTGTCGCTGCATGGCCGCCTTGGCGCCGGCCATGGAGAGGTAGATCATGCGGTCCATTGCGTTCGCCTAACTTCTGGGATCAGCGCAGGTTGACGATGGTCTGGAGGATCTGGTCCTCCGTCTTGATCGTCTGCGCATTGGCCTGGTAGATGCGCTGGGCCGTGACCATGTTGACGAGCTCGCCCGTCAGGTCCACATTGGTCTCCTCCAGCGCACCGGCCTTGAGGTTTCCGAAGTTGCCGTCGCCGGGCACGCCGACGATGGGATCGCCCGAGGCGGCGGTCCGTGCCCACACATTGCCGCCCTGCGGCGCCAGACCCTGCACGTTGCGGAAGTTGGCCAGCTCAATCTGCCCGGCCGGCTTGGATTGGCCGTTGGAGTACTTGGCCAGGATGACGCCGCTGTTGTCGATGCTCATCGATGTCAGCTGGCCCGGCGCGTAGCCGTCCTGCACGAGATTGGTCACGCCGAAGGAGGAACCGTTCTCCGTGGCCTTGGTGACGTCGAACTGGACGCCAGGGATGGGCAGCGTGGTGGCGCCGGCCGAGTTGGTGCCGGCCGGAATGTCCATGTTGATGGCGGCGGTCGGGTCGATCGGCGCACCACCTTGAGCCGGGAAGGTGATGGTGGTGTAAGGAGCCTGCGGATTGCCGTTGGCGTCCACGGCAATGTCGCTGCCGGAGGAGTCGGTGGCGAAGGGCTTGCCATTGGCGGTGGCAAACACGTTCCAGGTCGTCGAGCCGTCGTCGTTGTCGGCGTTCTTCTGGAAGTACAGCGTCACCGCCACTTCCTGGCCCTTGGCGTCATAGGCGGTCAGCGAGGTGGCGTTGTTGTAGGTCGTCGGGTCGCTGAGGTCGATGGTGCCGGGATTGACGTCCGAGGCCGTGACGGCGGCGCGCGAGTCCAGGTTGAACTCCATGCTCACCTTCTTGGTCGCGTTGGGCGCGATGCCGGCGGTGGGGAGCTGCAGTGGCTTGGCCTGGCCCGGCTGGATCACGCCTTGGTTGTTGGCCGCATAGCCCAGCAGCTGGAGGCCGTCGTTGTTGACGATGAAGCCGCTGGAGTTCAGTTTGAACTGGCCGTTGCGGGTGTATTCGGTCGGGTTCTTGCCGTCGCTGACCTGGAAGAAACCGCCCCCGTTGATGGCCAGGTCCATGGGGTTGTCGGTCGTCGAGATATTGCCCTGCGTGAACTGCTGGGCCACGGCTTGCAGCGTCGTGCCGATGCCAACCGGGTTCGTGCCGGCGCCGCTGAGGGCTCCCGCATAGACGTCGGCGAACTCGGCACGCGAAGCCTTGAAGCCGTAGGTGCTGGAGTTGGCAATGTTGTTGCCGATCACGTCCAGGCTCTTGCTGGAGCCGTTGAGCCCGGAGAGGCCTTGTTGAAAACCCATGGTGTACCTCTGTGAAAGCGATCAGTTGGCGGCGACGACGGTGCTGTAGTTAACGGTGCCGAGATTGGCCAGTTCCAGCTGCAGCGTCGTGCCGTTGGTGTTGACGGCCGTGACCTTGTCCTGTGAGTAGGTCGTGGCCGCGACGGGCGCGGTGCCCGATGTGGCGGTGACGCGGTAGGTGAGGTTGGCGTCGGTGCCGTAGCTCTTGTTGGGCCAGTCGAAGCTGTTGCGCCCCGCACCCATGGCGCCGAGCTGCATGCTGTCCACAACGGTGCCAGCGGCGGTCATGATGTCCACCTTGACGTGGTCGGCCGCGCCGGCGAGGTCGAAGCTGCCGGTGCCGCCCGTGCTGCTCGTCTCCACTCGGTTGCCGGGCACGAGCACGTCGTGGCCGACCAGCGAGAGGCTCTGCAGCGTCTGCATCTGCGTGAACTGGTTGCCCAGGGCGTTGATGCTGTCGTTCAGCGTGGACAGGCCCGAGACCGTCTGGATCTGGGCCATCTGGCTCGTCACCTGAGAGTTGTCCATGGGGTTGAGCGGGTCCTGGTTCTTCATCTGCGCCATCAGCATCGTCAGGAAGGTGTCCTGCGTCTTCTGGGCCGCGCTGACGGCACTGTTGGCCGCGCCGCTCGTACTCGAGCTCGTCGGGTTCAGGGTGGTGTAGTCGAAGGACATGATCAGTTCCCGAGTTGCAGGGTCTTGAGCAGCAAGGTCTTTGCTGTGTTCATGACTTCCACGTTGTTCTGGTACGAGCGCGAGGCCGAGATCATGTTGACCATCTCCTCGACCGGACTCACGTTGCTGTAGGTCACGTAGCCGTCGGCGTCAGCCTGCGGGTTCTTGGGATCCAGCACGCGCCGGCCCGGGCTCTGGTCTTCGCTGACCTGGGAGACACGCACGCCGGCCGAGCCCATGTCGTCTTGCGCCCCAACCAGGGCGGTCTGAAAGGTGACCTGGCGTGCTTTGTAGGGCGAGCGATCGGGGCCGGCCACCGTGTCCACATTGGCGAGGTTGGATGCCACGACGTTGAGCCGCTGCGACTGCGCGCTGACAGCGCTGCCGGAGATGTTGAAGATCTGGAACATGGACATGTGCTAACTCCCTGTTCAGGCGGCGTTGTAGGGCTTCATGGCGTCCAGTGCGGTCTTCACGGCGCCGTTGAGGAAACGCAGCGTCGCCTCGTATTTGACGGTGTTGTCCACGAAGTTGGCGCGCTCGCGGTCCATGTCCACCGTGTTGCTGTCTAGATTGGTCTGGGCCGGCATGGCATAGAGCTTTTGCGAGTCGGCCAGGGCGCCGGCGGGCGGGCTCATGTGCCCGGCCTGTGTCGTGGCCATGGCGGGGGCGGCTTGCATCTCGCCGGCCGCCTCCTTCAGGGCACGGGAGAAGTCGATGTCGCGGGCCTGGAAGCCGGGTGTGTCGGCGTTGGCGATGTTGCTTGCAATCAGGCGCTGACGCTCCGCCCGCAGCGTGAGCGCCTGGGCCTGGAAGTTCAGCGAGTCGGTGAGTCGGTTCAACATGAGGTGGCTCCCGCGGCCCATCCCATACAGAGGTGAGCCAGCTTCGGGGTTTGGGCCATTGTTTGCCGGGGGGGTGAAAAGCTTTAGCGAGATAAACCGCGCCAATCCCCGCCAATTCCGGGCCTGGCGAGCGCCAGTCAGTCGAACAATGGCGTCATGTGGATCGACCGTGCCTTCACCCTTGCCGCACTGCTGGTGTGTGGGGAGGCTGCGCGTGCGCAGGAGGCCGGCGTGCAAGACGAGGTCCGCGAGCTGGCCAAGGCCGCCGCCGGCCAGCTCAAGTCCGGTGCGCGCGTCGAGGTGGAGGTGGGTCAACTCAACCCGCGCCTGCACCTGGCCAGTTGCAACAAGGTCCAACCCTATCTGCCCCCGGGCCTCCCCATGTGGGGGCGGACCCGGATCGGCTTGCGCTGTGCGGATGGGCCGGTTCGCTGGAATGTGAGCCTGCCCGTCACCGTCAAGGTGTTTGCCCCCGCCCTGGTGGCCGCGCAGGCCCTGCCCGCCGGCACGGTGCTGAGCCGCGAGCAGCTCAGCGTGGCCGAGGTCGACCTGGCCGCCGAGCCCGGCACGGCCTTTGCGGGCGGCGAAGCGGCCGCTCTCGTGGGACGCAGCCTGGCGCGCCCGCTGGCGGCCGGCGACGCGCTGCGTGTCACGAGCTTGAGCAAGCGCCAGTTCTTTGCCGCCGGGGAGACCGTGACGGTCCAGGCCAGCGGCGCCGGATTCTCGATCGGCAGTGCCGGTCAGGCCCTGAGCCCCGGTATCGAGGGTCAGGATGTCAGAATACGCCTCGAAAACGGTCGCACCGTGACGGGGCGTGCGGTGGGAGAACGGCAAGTGGAGGTGCTGCTGTGATCCCCCCAAACGAGCGTGCCGAACGTTTTTTTTCAAGTCGGACCCTCAAGTTCGACTTTGATGCGTCGATAGAACCGTCAAACCCCCATAGGTCGGTCAGGAGAGCATCATGAAAGTCGGCAACAGCTCGGAAGTCGCTGCGGCCTCGGTCGCGGTCGAAAAGTCAGGAATCGCCAAGCAAAAGCAGGCGCAGCAGAGCACGGCGGCACGTCCGTCGGCGCCTGCTGCCGAGCCGGAGGCCGGAACGCAGCTGGAACTCTCCAGCACGGCCACGCAGCTGCTGCAAGGCCCGGGGCAGTCCGAGACTTTCGACAGCGCCAAGGTTCAGCGCATTACCCAAGCCATCTCCGAAGGCAAATTCAGCGTCAATGCCGAAGCCGTTGCCGACAAGCTCTTGGGCAATGCCCGGGAAGTGCTCGGTTCGCGCGACGGAAACCCACATTGAGCTGCAAGGCGCCGCTTCTGGATTTTCAGCAGCATGCCCGACCGTGAACAGCTTTGCGCCCCTGAACTCGAACAGCCCCTGGCCGAGGTGGAGGACTGCCTCGAGCGGCTGGGTGCCGCGCTGACTGGCAGCGAAGTCAGCACCATCGAACAACAGGCCGCCCACCTACACCGCGCCCTGGCCCAGGCCGTCGAGGCCTTCCGAGCGGCCGCCGCCAAGGGCAAGGTTCCCGCTCCTCTTCGCAACCGGCTGGTCATCGCCAGCGGTCGCATGGCGGCCCAGCGCACCGTCCTGACCCGCGCCAACGTCTCCCTGGATCGTGCCATCGAGGTGCTGATGCCCGCCGAGATCGGGGACGTCTACGGCGTCAGCGGCAAGAGCGACCGGCGTCTACGCTCGGGCGGTTCCGTCCAGGCCTAGCCTCTTCCAGTCTCTCCCTAACGCCTCACCACGATGCCCACGCCCAGGGCGGTCAGGCCGATGCCGGCCATCGTCAGTGGCGCGATCGACTCGCCGAAAATGGCCCAGGCCATCAGCGCCGTGGTGGGGGGCACCAGATAAAGCAGGCTCGTGACCTGCGTGGCCGCGCCGCGCTGGATCAGCAGATAGAGCAGCGAGCTGCCACCCAGCGTCAGGCCGAGGACCGACCAGGTCAAGGCGCCGATGAACTCGGCGTTGAGCTGGATACCCTCCAACTCCATCAGGGCCAGCGGGCTCGTGACCGCCAGTGCGGCCAGCAACTGGACGAGATTGGCACTGCGCGCGTCGCAAGGTGCGACGAAGCGCTTCTGGTAGAGCGTGCCGGCCGTGATGCCGGCCAGCGCGGCGAAGATCCAGGCCAGATTGGCCGCGTTGACCTCGTCACGGCCGAGCTTCTGCCAGACGACCATCAGGAGCCCAAGCAGGCCCAGGGCCAGCCCGCTCCACTGCGCGGCCGACACCCGGTGCCCACGCGACGAAACCCAGATTGCTGTGATCATCGGCTGCAGGCCCACGAGCAGGGCCGCGAGACCCGCGCCCATGCCCAGCTTGACCGCGCTCCACACGCCGCCCAGGTACACGCCGTGCATCAGCACGCCGGTGACCGAGAGATGCAGCCACTGCGTGCGGCCCTGCGGCCAGCGCACACCGGCGGCCAGGACCCAGGCGCTGAAACACAGGATGGAGAAGGCGTAGCGCAGCGCCAGGAACTTCATGGGCGGCGCATGCGGCATGCCGAAGCGCGCGACGATGAAGCCCGTGCTCCAGAGGAAGACGAAGACGCCCGGCATCCACCGCAGCCAGGCCGACTTCATTTCGTGGCGGCTCGACGCACGGCGTCCAGGTAGGCGTGGCCGTCAGGCGGCAGGCCGCTGCGCTGCGACTGCCAGATCATCTCGCCGAGCGCCTCCATGGCCACGTGATGAGCCTCGTGCATGGAGTTGCGCCGCGCGGCCAGCAGATCGACGGCTTGGCGGATGCCGGTGGGCTGGTCGATCGAGCGCTGTTCGGCGATCGTCAGGTGCATGGACAGGTGCAAGAAGGGGTTGGTCCTGCCTTCCTCCACCGTATAGACGGCCGCCAGCGCGGCCTCCTCGTCGGCCAGATCGGCGTGGTATTCGGGGTGCTGGTCGATCCACTCGGCGGCGATCGCCTCCATGGGCGTCAGCGGAGCCTTGTCGGTGATCTTGCGGTAGGTGGCGCAGAAGAAGCGCCGGACTTCGAGTTGGGACGGAGCGAACATGGCTCAATTGTCGCCCGTGCCGCTGTCCCCTTCGGGTCGCCCCCAATCATGTCGCTGCGGCCGGTTCGCCTTGCGCGCCGCCCGCTCCTGCGCGATCAGGGCCTCGAACTGCGCGCGGCCGGCCTTAGCGGCGGCGATCAGGGCGGTCTGGTCGCCGCGCAGCGGGGTCAGCTGTTCGAGCTGTTCGAGACTGTGGCGCTTGAAGCGCCAGGCGAGGTTGCGGGCCGAGTGCGGCTCCCAGCCCATCAGTTCCAGCACGCTGCGGCCCGTCTGCAGGGCGGACTCGAAGGTCTCTCGCTCGATCAGCTGCACGCCGGCCTCGCGCAGGCGGTAGAGGTGGGTCACGTTACGCGCGCGGGCCACGATCTGGAGCTGCGGAAAGTGCTCCTTGGCCAGTTCGGCAATTTCGACGCTCTGCTCGATGTCGTCCACCGCGATGACGAGCACCCGCGCATGGCCGGCGCCGGCCGTGCGCAGCAGGTCCAGTCGCGTGGCATCGCCGTAGAACACGCGCCAGCCGAAGGCGCCCAGGGACTCGACGATGTCGGCGTCATGGTCGAGCACGGTCGCCGAGAGGCCGTTGGCAAAGAGCAGGCGACCGACGATCTGGCCGTAGCGGCCGAAGCCGGCAATGATGATGGGCGCATCCTGCGGTGTTTCGAGGCGGGCTTCGCTGGGCACCTCACGGCGTGCGAGCCGGGGCGCGAGCCAGCGTTCGGAGGCCTGGAGCAGGGCCGGCGTGAAGCCCAGCGAGAGCGCCACCGCGGCTACGAGGGCCGACTGCTGCCCGGCATCGATCAAGCCCGACTGTGCTGCCAGCTGGAACACCACGAAGCCGAACTCACCGCCCTGGGCCACGAGGATCACGAAGACTGGCCGCTCGGCCAGGGGAATGCCCATGGCGCGCGACATGAACATCAGCAGCAGGCCCTTGAGCGTGAGCAGAGCCAGCAGGATCAGCAGCACGAGCACGGGCTGCTTGACGAGCACGGAGAGGTCGATGCCCGCGCCCACGCCGATGAAGAACAGCCCCATCAGCAGGCCCTTGAAAGGCTCCAGGTCGGTTTCCAGCTCGCGCCGGTATTCGCTCTCGGCAAGCAGTACGCCGGCCAGGAAGGCGCCCATGGCCTGTGAGATACCGACCAGGTCCATCAGCGCGGCCGTGCCTAGCACGAGCAGCAGCGAGGCGGCCGTGAAGATCTCGGGAGTCTTGCTGCGCGCGATCCAGCGCAGCGCCGGCTTGAGCAGCAGCCGGCCGCCCAGCAGGATCAGGGCCATGAGGCCGATGATGCGGCCGGCCTCGATCAGGTGGGACAGGATGCTGCCGCCCGCCTTGCGCTCGGCAGCGCTGAGGGCAAGTACCGGCACCAGAGCCAGGATGGGGATGGCGGCAATGTCCTGGAATAGCGAGACGGACAGCACCGACTGCCCAGCGCTGGTGCGGCCGAGGTTGCGCTCGGCCATCACGGCCAGAGCTACGGCCGTGGAACTCATGGCCAGGCCCAGCGCGGCCACCAGGCAGATGCGCCAGGGCCAGCCCACCAGCAGGCCCAGGCCCAGCAGCAGGAGCGTGGAGCCGGCCATCTGCACCGAGCCCCAGAGGAAGATCGGCCGGCGCAGGCCCCACAGACGCTGCGGCTCCAGCTCGAGGCCGACCAGGAAGAGCATCAACACGACGCCGAGCTCGGCCAATTGCAGCACGCGCTCGGGCGAGTCGATCAGGCCCAGGGCCTCGGGGCCAATGACGATGCCCGCCACCAGATAGCCGACGATCGATCCGAGCCGCAGGGCGCGCGCCAGCGGCACGGCCACCACGGCAGCGGCGAGGAAGACGAGCGGCAGTTGCAGCCAGTTGCCGTGGCTCATTCTGCGAGACTCGAGAACAGTGCAGGGCGCTCGTCGACGGGCACTTCGAGGCGTTCGGGCGCGGCGGCATGCACCCAGCGCGGATAGCTGGACAGCTGCTCCACAAAATGTCGTGCGTGAGACACGATGGTTTCGTCGCCCACCTGGTGGGCGCCGTGCAGCACCAGGGGCGGCAGCCAGCGCATGCCGCAATGCAGAGCCGTCTGCTCGTAGGGCAGCAAGTAGCGGCTCAGCGGGTGCCGGTTGTGGCCCTCGCCGCTATAGGACTGCGCCGTGCCGCCGGCCGAGGTGACCAGCCAGAGGTCCTTGCCTGCCAGCGCCGTGCCGCCCGGCCCATAGGCCCAGCCGAAGCGCAAGACCTCGTCGAGCCAGAGTTTTTGCAGGCCCGGCATGCCGTACCAGTGCAGCGGGTGCAGGAGTACGAGCAGCTTGGCCTGGGCCAGGGCCCGTTGCTCGGCCTCCACGTCAATCGCGTAGTCGGGGTAGCGGCGGTAGAGATCCACCGCCTCGACACCGGGCAGGCGCGCCGCGCGCACGGCGTCAAGCATGGAGTGGGTGACGCTAGAAAGCGCGAGGTCGGGGTGGGCGGCGAGGAGCAGGATGTCGGCCATGAGCGCGCAAGCGTACCAGCGTTGCCATTAACATCCGCGGCACCGCAAGCAAGGGAGCCCTTATGCCTGTGATCGTGATCGCTAACCCCAAGGGGGGCGCCGGCAAGAGTACGGTGGCCAGCAATGCAGCCGGGTATCTGGCGCGCAAAGGATATCGCGTCATGCTGGGCGATGTGGACCGCCAGCAGTCCTCGCGCCGCTGGCTGGACATGCGACCGGCGCACCTGCCGCGCATCGAAGGCTGGGAGCTCGAGGGCAAGGACGTGGTCAAGCCGCCCAAGGGCGTGAGCCACGTGGTGCTGGACACGCCGGCGGGCCTGCATGGCAAGAAGCTTGAGGCGGTCTATCGCCTGGCTGACAGGATCCTGATTCCACTGCAGCCGAGCCTCTTCGACATCCAGGCCACCTTCGACTTCGTGCAGGAGCTGCGCAAGCTCGGTAAGCCCGTGCCAGAGCTCGCCGTGCTGGGTATGCGAGCCAAGGAGGGCACGCTGTCGGTCGAGCAGCTGCAGCACTTCCTGGCCGATCTGGAGGTGCCGGTGCTGGGCTTTTTGCGCGACACGCAGAACTATGTGCAGGCGGCGGCCCGCGGCGCCTCTCTCTGGGATGTGGCGCCGACTCGCGTCGAGCGCGACCTTCAGCAGTGGCAGGCCCTGTGCGCCTGGCTGGAGCAATAGGCCCAATAGGCCAACAAGGCCAACAAGGCCAACCAGGCCAACAAGGCCAACAAGGCCAACAAGGCCAATAGGCGGGTAAGCCGGTAAGCCGGTAAGCCGGTAAGCCGGTAAGCCGGTAAGCCGCTAAGGTGGTAAGCCGGTCGTTCCATGCAAGTGGCGCTGGCTGGCGACCTTCCGCCGGTCCTCCACACCCTGCCCGACATCGTCGCAAGCCGGTAGACCGGTGCCCGGGTCTTCGAGGCAGGGGCGGCGGAGAGAGCTCGCGCCCTGCTGGAGCGGCATCTCTATTGCGCGCTCGCGCTGTTCGATCTTCAGTTGGCCGCCGAGGACGGCCTTGTCCTGCTGGGCTGGATCTGCGAGCGCAATCCGGGCATGCCGGACCTGGTGCCTTCGGAGTCCGATCTGCAAGACGCGATGATCCTCGCCGTCGACGGCGGCGCGATGGGATTCGTGCCCAAGCGTTGATGCTGATCGCCCGCGAGCTGGCCTGTCGGTGGACGTGGTCCAGCGCGGCGTGGCTGCGTGGCTGCGTGGCGGCGCGGCGGCGCGGCGGGCCCGCCTGGGTTGAGTCAAGACGGCGATCAGAACGGCGATCAGGACGGCAATCAGGACGGCAATCAGGACGGCGTATAGGCCAGCCGCACGTAGATCGGCGCGAAGGCTTCGGCCTGGGTGATCTCAAGCAGGCGCTCCCGCGAGAGCTCAAGCATGGCGATGAAGGTCACCACCAGCACCTGCTGGCCGCGGCTCACGTCGAACAGATCCTCGAACAGCATGAAACGCTGCCCCTGCAGGCGGCGCAGCACGATGCTCATGTGCTCGCGCACCGAAAGCTGCTCGCGGCTGATCTTGTGGTGCTGGACGAGCTTGGCGCGGCGCAGGATGTCGAGCCAGGCCTCGCGCAGCTCGAGCACCTCTACGTCGGGGAAGCGCGGCTGCAGCGACTGCTCGATGTGGATCTGCGCACGCAGAAAGTCGCGGCCCATCACGGGCACGGCATCGAGCTTGGCCGCGGCGAGCTTGATGCGCTCGTATTCGAGCAGGCGCCGCACCAGCTCGGCGCGCGGGTCCTCGGGCTCTTTGCCGTCCTCGGTCTTCCTGGGCGGCAGCAGCATGCGCGATTTGATCTCGATGAGCATGGCCGCCATCAAGAGGTATTCGCTGGCCAGCTCCAGATTGCTCTTTCGCAGCTGGTCGACATAGCTCAGATACTGAACCGTCACGTCCGCGAGCGGGATGTCGAGGATGTTGAAGTTCTGCTTGCGGATGAGATACAGCAGCAGGTCCAGCGGGCCCTGGAAGGCCTCGAGAAAGACCTCCAGCGCGTCGGGCGGGATGTAGAGGTCCAGCGGCAGCTGGAACAGCGGCTCGCCGTAGAGGCGAGCGACGGCCACGCCGTCAATGACTTCGGGCTCGCTGGCCGGGGCCGGCTCGTCGATCAGGAGTTCACTCACCGCGGTTTAGAGGCAGCGCGGTTGGCGGGCGCTCAGTGCGACTCAGTCTGATAGACGTAGGGCCGCTGCTCGACGCGGGCGGCCCTGTAGTCTGCCTGGGCGGCGCGGTCCACTTGCTTGTCCCACAGCAGGGCGCGGCCGGCGCGCTGCTCGGCTTCAAGCGTGGGCTTGGCGGCCTTGAGCTCGTCGATGAAGTTGGTGACGTCGGACTTGTAGGGTTTCCAGAAGAGCGGCATAGCGGGGCTCGGTGAGATTCGGGGATGGTTGATTTTAAGAGGCGCTTCAGCGCACGCGCATGCCGGGTTGGGCACCAGCGTGAGGTTCCAGCACGAAGAGGCCCGGATTGACCTTCTCGTCGCCATGGCTGGCAGCCAGCACCATGCCCTCGCTGACGCCGAACTTCATCTTGCGCGGCGCGAGGTTGGCGACCAGCACGGTCAGCTTGCCTTCGAGATCTTCGGGCTTGTAGGCGGCGCGAATGCCGGAGAAGACGTTGCGCAGGCGGCCTTCGCCAGCGTCAAGCGTCAAGCGCAGCAGCTTGTCCGAGCCCTCGACCAGCTCGGCCTTGACGATCTTGGCGATGCGCAGGTCGACCTTGGAGAAATCGTCGATCTTGATCTCCGGGGCGAGTTCCTCGCCGCCGGGCACGACCGTGGGCGGTGCGGGCGGCTCGAAAAGTGCTTCGAGCAGCTGGATGTCCACGCGCTGCATCAGGTGCTCGTAGGCGCCGATGGTATGGGCGCCGAGCAGCGTGGCGGCGTCCGCGAAGCGCAGCGGCTCTACGCGCAGGAAGGTCTCGACCTTCGCGGCCAGGGCCGGTAGCACCGGCTTGAGGTAGATGGTCAGCAGACGGAAGGCCTCGATGCAGGTCGTGCAGACGTCCTGCAGCACGGCGTCCATGCCCTCTTTCTTGGCCAGCTCCCAGGGCTTGTGCTGGTCCACATACTCGTTGACCTTGTCGGCCAGCAGCATGATCTCGCGCAGGGCCTTGCCGAACTCGCGCGTGTCGAAGAGCTCGGCGATCGTTCCGGCCTGGGTCTGCAGCGCGTCGAGCAGGCTGCGGCCCTCGACGCCCACCTCGGCCGAGAGCTGCCCGGCGAAGCGCTTGGCCAGGAAGCCGGCGGCGCGCGAGGCGATGTTGATGTACTTGCCCACGAGGTCGCTGTTGACGCGGGCGACGAAGTCCTCGGGGTTGAAGTCCAGGTCTTCCACGCGGCTGTTGAGCTTGGCGGCCAGGTAGTAGCGCAGCCATTCGGCATTCATGCCGAGGTTCAGGTACTTGAGCGGATCCAGGCCGGTGCCGCGGCTCTTGCTCATCTTCTCGCCGCCGTTGACCGTCAGGAAACCGTGCACGTGGACATGGCTGGGCGTCTTGCGGCCGCTGAAATGCAGCATCGCGGGCCAGAACAGGGTGTGGAAATAAGTGATGTCCTTGCCGATGAAATGGATCTGTTCCACCGACTCGTCGGCCATGTAGGCGTCGAAGTCGCGGCCCTGCGTGGCGAACCAGCCCTTGAGCGAGGCCAGGTAGCCGATCGGCGCGTCCAACCAGACGTAGAAGTACTTGCCTGGCGCGTCGGGGATCTCGATGCCGAAGTAGGGCGCGTCTCGCGAGATGTCCCAGTCACCGAGGCCGCCATTGCCTTCCTCGTCCTTGGTGAACCATTCGCGGATCTTATTCAGCACCTCGCTTTGCAGGCGGCCCGGTGTCTGCGTCCATTCCTGCAGGAAATTCACGCAGCGCTCGTCGGAGAGCTTGAAGAAGTAGTGCTCAGAGCTCTTCATCACCGGCGTGGCGCCAGTCAGGACCGAGAAGGGGTTCTTCAGTTCGGTGGGCGTGTAGACGGCGCCGCACACCTCGCAGGAATCGCCGTACTGGTCCTTGGCGCCGCACTTGGGACATTCGCCCTTGATGAAGCGGTCGGGCAGGAACATGCCCTTGGCGGGATCGAAGAACTGCTCAATGGTCTTGACCGAGATGAGCTCGTTGTGGCGCAGCGCGCGGTAGATCTCCTGCGAGAGTGCATGGTTCTGCGGGCTGTCGGTGCTGCTCCAGTGGTCGAAGCCGATGTGGAAGCCGTCGAGGTAGGTCTTGCGGCCCGCGGCGATGCCGGCCACGAATTCCTGGGGCGTCTTGCCGGCTTTCTCGGCCGCGATCATGATTGGCGCGCCGTGGGCGTCGTCCGCGCAGACGAAGTGCACTTCGTGGCCCTGCATGCGCTGGAAGCGCACCCAGATGTCGGCCTGGGTGTACTCCATGATGTGGCCAATGTGGAAATTGGCGTTGGCGTAGGGCAGGGCGGTGGTGACGAAGAGCTTGCGGGTCATGCGGCGGGCATCCTTGAAGGAACCCGCAATTTTAGGCGATCGGCGATCTGCGCCCGTCAGTTTGTGCGCCGTGCATAGCGGCCCGCCAGCACCGAGCAAGCGATCAGCTGCAACTGGTGATAGAACATGATCGGCAGCACGATCACGCCCAGGCCCGGCACGGCGCCGAAGATCAGCTTGGCCATGGGGATGCCGGAGGCCAGCGTCTTCTTGGAGCCGCAGAACACGGCCGTGATCTCGTCTTCGGTGTTGAAGCCCGCTCTGCGCGCGGCAAAGGTTGTGATTGACAAGACCAGAGCCAGCAGCACGCCGGCGCCGAGCAGGGCCAGGACGAGCAGCTCGGCGCCATAGTCGCGCCACAGGCCGGCTTCCACCGAATCGCTGAAGGCGCCGAGCACGAGCAGCAGGATCACCGCCCGGTCGATGCTGCCGGTATAGCGCCGGTTGCGCTGATGCCAGCCGGCCATCAGCGGCCTCGCCAACTGGCCCGCCAGCAGGGGCAGGGCGACGAGTTTGCCGATCTTGAGCACCGCGTCTACAAAGGACAGCGAACCATGGCCGCCCACATGGGCCGTGAACACGAGGATGGCCGGCGTCAGCACGATGCCCAGCAGACTGGAGATCGTCGCGTTGAAGATCGCCGCCGGCACGTTGCCGCGCGCCATCTGCGTCATGGCGATGGAGGAGGAGATCGTCGAGGGCAGCGCGCAGAGGTAGGCGAAGCCCAGGCTCAGCTCGGCCGGCAGCCAGGGCTTGAAGGCCATCGCCAGCGCAAGCCCCAGCAGCGGGAACAGTGCGAAGGTGGACAGCTGCACCAGCAGGTGGATTCGCCAGCGCGAGAGGCCGCCAGCCAGATCCTTGAGCGGCAGACCCAGCCCGGTCAGGAAGAAGATCAGGGCCACGCCCGCGTCGCTGAGCAGGTCCAGGTGCAGCAGGCCGCCGCTCTTGCCCAATGCCGGCCAGAGGCTGGCCAGCGCGATCATGGCGAACAGGGCAAGGAGGAACCACTCCTTCTTCAGAATGCGCAACAGCTTCATGGGTGGGTTTGCTTGAGCGGGGCGACCGCAATGTACCCCAGGCTCTTGGCCCGATTTGTGCCGGAATCGGCCATGCAACTTAGCCCTGAAAGTTCATAATTGATTGAGAGACAACGCTTAAGTCCATGATTTGTAAAGCCCCGCAAGACTATCCACCGCGACTGTGGATAACTTTGTGGGCAAGCCCATCCGGAGCGCGCTAAACCCTTGTGGGATGGCGATTGCCTCTAGCCTGCCTCATTTTTGGGCAAGCCGTAACGCTCTATATGAATCAATGACTTAACCTGCTCCTGTCGCGACGTGGTGCGAGCGCCGACCGGGCCTGCAAGTCCTACTTGACGATGCTCGTTTTTGGGGATAAGTCGAGCCTCGGATTGCGGACGTGCATGAAGTCACGGGGTGAATTCAGGTGCCGAGGCTGCGAGATCGGTGCCGCTGAGGGGCTCGCGTTTGCCTGCTCCGGCCTCGTACGCCTCGGTGGAGGGATCGCCCAAGCCCCGGCCCCGGGAAGAACCCGAGAGGACCCGACGCGGGCTCGTCAGCGGCCCTCGCTAGAATCGCCGCTTTTGCAAGCAGAGCATCGATTCCCAATGGCATCCAAGACGGCGCGTCCAGCCGAAATCTTCGACTTGAAAAGCGCGTCCCTGAGTCTGCTGGCCCTGGTGCTCCGCTCGGCGGACCTCGCCGGCATCGAAGCGGAGCTCCGGCGCCGCCTGGGCGAGACGCCCGATCTGTTCAATCACGAGCCGCTGCTGATCGACCTCACGAGTCTGGTGCGCGCCCCGGCGCTGGCTTCAGGCGAGCAGGGCGCCCTGGCGTTGGACGGCGAAGCGGCGCAGGCGCCCCTGGATCTGGGCGCCGTCGTGACGCTGCTGCGCAACCATCGAATGCAGCCCGTAGCCGTGCGCGGCGCCACCGAGACCGAGGCAGCCCAGGCACGCGCGCTGGGCCTTGCCGAGGCACCCGAGGACTCCCTGCGCATGGTGCGAGAGGCGGCGGTGCGCGAGGTCGTGCGCGAGGTGCGCGTGGAGGTTCCTGTGGAAGTGCCGGTCCAGGTGCCGGTCCAGGTGCCGGCCGCGGCTGCCACGACGATGATCGTCGAGCGCCCCCTGCGCTCGGGCCAGCAGGTCTACGCCAAGGGCGGCGATCTTGTGGTGCTGGCTCTGGTGAACCCGGGCGCCGAGGTGATCGCCGACGGCAGCATCCATGTCTATGCGCCGCTGCGCGGCAAGGCTATCGCGGGCGCCAGGGGCGACGAGACGGCGCGCATCTTTGCGGCCAGCATGGAGCCGGAACTGGTGTCGATCGCCGGTACCTACCGCACGACCGAAAACCCGCTGCCGGCCGACGTACTCGGCCGCGCCGCACAAATCCGGCTCGATGGCGAGAAGCTCGTCATGGAGCCTTTGAAATTCTGACCATCTTCAAAAGGGACTGATTCGATGACCAAGATCGTCGTGGTGACTTCGGGCAAGGGCGGCGTGGGCAAGACCACGACCAGCGCCAGCTTTGCCACCGGCCTGGCTCTGCGCGGTCACAAGACCTGCGTGATCGACTTCGACGTCGGCCTGCGCAACCTGGATCTGATCATGGGGGTGGAGCGCCGCGTGGTCTATGACCTCATCAACGTGATCAACGAAGAGGCCAAGCTCAGCCAGGCGCTGATCAAGGACAAGCAGGTCGAGAACCTCTACATCCTCGCCGCCTCGCAGACACGCGACAAGGATGCGCTGAACCAGCAGGGCGTCGAGCGGGTGCTCGAGGAGCTCAAGACCATGGACTTCGAGTACATCGTCTGCGACTCGCCGGCCGGCATCGAGACGGGCGCCCTGATGGCCATGCACTTCGCCGACGAGGCCCTGATCGTGACTAACCCAGAGGTCTCCTCGGTGCGCGATTCCGACCGCATCCTGGGCATGCTCAACAGCAAGACCAAGCGCGCCATCGACGGCAAGGAGCCCATCAAGGAGCACCTGCTGATCACGCGCTACAACCCCAATCGCGTGGAAGGCGGCCACATGCTCTCGCTGGAGGACATCCACGAGATCTTGCGCACACCGCTGATCGGCGTGATTCCGGAGAGCGAGATCGTGCTGCAGGCCTCCAATCAGGGCACTCCGGCCATCGCCATGAACGGCAGCGACGTGTCCGAGGCCTACAAGGACGTGATTCGCCGCTTCCTTGGCGAGGAACGCCCGATGCGCTTCATCGAGGCCGTCAAGCCCGGCCTCTTCAAGCGCCTGTTCGGCCGTTGAGGAGCAAGAGAGATGGGATTCCTCAATTTCTTCCTTGGCGAAAAGAAGAGCACGGCCAGCGTGGCCAAGGAGCGGCTGCAGTTGATCCTGGCCCACGAACGCAGCGGCCGCGGCACCAGCCCCGAGTACCTGCCCCAGCTGCAGAAGGAGTTGCTGGCAGTGATCTCCAAGTACGTGTCCATCAACCCCGACGACATCCAGGTCACGACCGAGAAGCAAGGCGACATGGAAGTGCTGGCGGTCAAGATTGAGCTGCCCGAACTAAAGGTCTGAGCATGGCCATTCGCGTCGTGCAGCTGGGCAGCCCGCGCGAAGCGGGTGAGGGGCTCCGGCTCGGCACGGTGCGGCGGCCGCCTCGCGGCGTGCCCAAGGCAGAGTTCGCCAGCCGCGACTACTACGACACCTGGCTGCCAGCCCTCTCGCCCTCCGCAGACTTGATGAAGGACGGGCAAGCTGCCCAGGCGGACGGCAGCGACAAGGCCTGGAGCGCCTTCGCGACCAAGTTCCGCAAGGAGCTGGCCGCCCCCGACGTGGCCCGTCTGCTGGACTTGCTGGCCGGCCTCTCGCGGCAGACCGACTTCTCGCTCGGCTGCTACTGCGACGACGAGGCGCGCTGCCATCGATCGGTGCTGCGCGAGGAACTGGCGGCTCGCGGCGCGCAGTTCAGGTAAGAATTCTCTCGCTTCGTCCCTTCAAAGCGCCCCCCCGTCGGAGGGAGTAGGCAAGGGCACCCGGTTGCGAGGACAGTCGCCCCACGAGACAAGATACGGGGGGCCGTCATGCAATTCGACGAAGTGGACGCGGGAGACTTCCGGATCTATGCCGGAGCCATCGAGAAAGCCGACTGCTACGGCTACGTGGCGGCCGTGGTCGTCGTGAAAAAGCCCGTGCACACGGGCGAGCGTGGTCAAGAGACTTTCCGAGACGTGAACCTCGGCGGCGGGTTTACCTGGTCCACGCCCGGCGACGCGCTGCGCTTTGCCATCAATGCCGGCCGCGATGCCGTCATGTGCCGCGCCGGCAGCCTGGCTTAGATCGCTTCGGTCCGCTCGTTCAGCCAAGCCAGCGCAGCGCCGCTGAGCTTTGGAGCCAGGCGCTCGCGCACGACGGCGTGGTAGCTGTTGAGCCAGGCGGTTTCGTCAGGGCGCATCAGGCGCATGTCGATACAGCGCGTGTCGATCGGGCACAGGGTCAGGGTCTCGAAGGCGAGCATGTCGCCGAACTGTCCGTTTTCAACCGTGTTGAAGGGGACGTTGAGCACCAAGTTTTCGATGCGCACGCCCCATTGGCCGGTACGGTACAGGCCCGGCTCGTTGGAGGTGATCATGCCGGGCTCCATCGCCATGTGGGCGTCTGGCACGGCCTTGGAGATGCTCTGCGGGCCTTCGTGCACGTTCATGAAGTAGCCCACGCCGTGGCCCGTGCCGTGGCCGTAGTCCAGCCCGGCTTGCCACAGCGGCAGGCGTGCGAAGGAGTCGAGCATGGGCGACAGTGTGCCGCGCGGGAACACGGCCACCGAGAGGCCGATCATGCCCTTGAGCACCAGGGTGTAGTCGCGCTTCTGTGCCTCGCTGACGGTGCCCACGGGCCAGACGCGGGTGATGTCGGTCGTGCCGCCCAGGTACTGGGCGCCGGAGTCGATCAGCAGCAGGCCGTCGCCCTCGATCTGCGCATGGGACTCGGCGGTGGCGCGGTAGTGCGGCATGGCGCCGTTGGCATTGAAGCCGGCGATGGTCGGGAAGGACAGGCCCACAAAGCCGGCGCGCTTCGTGCGCGCCTCGGTCAGCCATTCGTCCACAGTCAGCTCTGAGAGTTTCTCGCAGCTGGCCAGCGCGGCCTCCCAGCGGGCGTAGAACTCGCACATGGCGGCCCCATCCTCGGCCATGGCCTCGCGCACGAAGCGGGCTTCGGCCATGGTCTTGCGGCTCTTGGCGAGCGTGCTGGGGTTGATGGCCTCGATCACGCGCACGGCTGCGGGCACGGCCTCGCGCAGGCCCAGTGTCACGCGGCGCGGGTCCACCAGCAGCACGGCATCGGCGGGGAGGGTGGACAGGGCGGCCGGGGCGTCGGCATAGGCGGCCACCTGCACACCGTCCGCGGCCAGGCGGGCGCCGATCTCGGCGCTGATCTTGCCTGAGCCGACGAAGATCCGGGCGCCTTGCGCGTCCAGCAGCACGTGGGCCAGGAAGACAGGGTTGTAGTCCACGTCGGCGCCGCGCAGGTTCAGCAGCCATGCGATGTCGTCGACGGTGGAGATGAAGTGGTGGGTGGCGCCCAGGCGGCTCATAGCGGCTCGCACATGGGCCAGCTTCTCGGCGCGCGAGACTACGGCCTGGGGCGGTAGGTGCTCGTAGACGGGAGCTTCTGGCAGGCCGGGGCGGCCTTCCCAGGCGGTTTGCATGACGTCGATGTCCGCGCGCATCCGGATGCCTGCGCGGTCCATGGCGGCGCGCAGCTGGCCGGCGGCGGCCAGGCCCAACACCTGCCCGTCCACGGCCAGGGACTGGCCTTTCTCGAGATGTTCGGCAATCCAGTCCACATGGGTCTGGGCCGCGCCGCTGGCTATCTTGACGAGCTCGATGCCCGTGCCGGCCAGCTCCTTCTCGGCGCTGGACCAGTAGCGCGCGTCGGCAAATATGGCGGCACGCTCCAGTGTGACGACCAGGGTGCCCATGGAGCCCGTGAAGCCCGAGGCCCATTGGCGGCCCTGCCAGCGCTCGGGCAGGTATTCGGAGAGATGCGGGTCAGCGGAGGGGATCAGAGCGGCGTGTACGCCGGCCGCGCGCAGCACGTCGCGGATGCGCTCGATGCGCAGGGTGGTGGTGGCGGTGCGGGTGTCCATGCAGCTACTCCGAAGGGCGCGAAAACCGCGATTTTAGGCGCCCGGCCCACCCGCCCCTGCGATCGTTCAAAGCTCCGTGCGCAGCGTCCACAGCTCCGGGAACAGCACCACGTCCAGCATCTTGCGCAGGTAGCTGACGCCGCCGGTGCCGCCGGTGCCGCGCTTGAAGCCGATCACGCGCTCCACCGTGGTCACGTGGCGGAAGCGCCAGAGCCGGAAGGCGTCTTCCAGATCTACGAGCTCCTCGGCCATCTGGTAGAGGTCCCAGTGCTGGTTCGGAGCGCGGTACACCTCGAGCCAGGCCGCCTTGACGCCCTCGCTGGCGGCGTAGGGCAGGGTCCAGTCGCGCTCCAGCACTTCGGCGGGCAGGGCGATGCCGCGGCGGCGGATCAGCTTGAGCACCTCGTCGTAAAGGCTGGGCGAGCGATAGGCCTCCTCGACCTGGGCGAGCAGATCGGGCCGGTGCGCGTGCGGCTTGAGCATGGCCGCGTTCTTGTTGCCGAGCAGGAACTCGATGCGGCGGTACTGCGCGCTCTGGAAGCCGCTGCTGTTGGCGAGATAGGGCCGGATGGCCGTGTACTCGGGCGGCGTCATCGTGGCCAGCACGTCCCAGGCGTGGACCAACTGCTCCATGATGCGCGAGACCCGCGCCAGCATCTTGAAGGCCTCGGGCAGCTTGTCCATGGCCACATGGTGCACGGCGGCCTGCAGCTCGTGCAGCATCAACTTCATCCACAGCTCCGAGGTCTGGTGCTGGACGATGAAGAGCATCTCGTTGTGCTCGGGCGAGAGCGGATGCTGGGCGTTCAAGATCTCGTCGAGATGCAGGTAGTCGCCATAGCTCATGTCCTTGGAGAAATCGAGCTGCGCGCCTTCCTCTTTGACGATGCGTTCGCTGCTCATGTCACCGCTCCCTGCTTGTGGAAGCGCCCCTGCTTCCACTCCTCGCCCTGCAGCACCTGATACAGGTGTTCGACGGCATCCCAGACCTCGGCAAAGCCGAGATAAAGCGGCGTGAAGCCGAAGCGCAGCAGGTTGGGTGCGCCGGCGCGGTAGTCGCCGATCACGCCACGAGCGATCAGGGCCTGCATGACCGCGTAGGTCTCGCCGTCCCTCTCGCCCTCGATGCTCAGCGATACCTGGCTGCCACGCAGGGCCGGGTCGCGGGGCGACTGCACGCGCACGCCGAATTCGGCCAGGCGGGTGTCGACAAGGTCGATGAAGGCGCTGCTGAGCTCCAGGGACTTGTGCCTCAGCGCCACCATGCCGCCGAACTTCTCGGCCGCCAGCAGCGTGTCCACGCCACATTCCAGCGTGGCCAGCGAGATCACCGGCGGCGTGCCGCAGATGTAGCGCCGGATGCCGGGCGCGGGCTGGTAGTCGGTCGTGAAGGCGAAAGGCGCCTCGTGGCCCAGCCAGCCCGAGAGCGGCTGCCAGAACTTGTCGGCATGGCGCGGGTTGACCCAGACGAAGGCCGGCGCGCCCGGACCACCGTTGAGGTACTTGTAGCCGCATCCCACGGCGAAGTCGGCATTGGCTCCGAGCAGATCCACGGGGATGGCGCCGGCCGAATGGCAGAGGTCCCACACGGTCAGCGCGCCGGCCGCGTGGACTTGCGCGGTCAGCGTCTGCATGTCGTGGATCAGGCCGCTGCGGTAGTTCACCTGCGTGAGCATCAGCACGGCCAGTTCATTGTTGATCAGGTCCGACAGTTCCTCCGGGCTGTCGAAGAGCTGAAGCGTGAAGCCGTGCTGGCGAGCCAGGCTCTGCGCCATGTAGAGGTCGGTGGGGAAGTTCTCGCGCTCGGAGACGATGAGCTTGCGGCCCTGCGGCGCGAGGCGGATGGCGGCGGAAAGCACCTTGTAGAGGTTCAGCGAGGTCGAATCCGCCACCACCACCTCGCCCTTGCCGGCCCCAATCAGTGTGGCGATCTTGTCGCCGATGCGCGTGGGCAGCTCGATCCAGTGCGCGTCGTTCCAGGAGCGGATCAGGCCCACGCCCCATTCGTCCTCGACGACTTGGCGACTGCGTTCCACCGCGTCAAAGGGCATGGCTCCCAGCGAATTGCCGTCCAGGTAGATCGTGGCCGGCGGCAGCACGAATTGTTTCTTGAGCGAACGCAGCGGGTCGTGCGCATCCATGTGTTCGAAGTCATGTCGGGTTTTCATGGTTTCCTCAGCACCGCGCGCACTGGCGAGGCGCAGGCCCCGGCCAGCTTGAGCGGCAAAGCAATCAATTCGTAGTCGCCTTCGGGCACCTCGTCGAGCACGAGGTTCTCCAGCACGCGCAGGTTCAGGCGCAGCAATCGTTGGTGGCTGTCCAGACTCTTGCTGGTGGCCGGATCGACTGAGGGCGTGTCCAGGCCGATAAGGCGCACGCCGCGCGCGGCCAGCCATTCGATGGTCTGGGGCGCGTAGGCGGTGAAGCCGGGGTTCCAGGCGGTGTCGGCGCGCTCGCAGCAGCGAACCAGGACCCGCTCGGGAAGGCCTTCGGCCGCGTGTTCAAGATGCTCGATGCGGATCAGGGGCCCGCAGCCAATGGCATGGATCACTCGGCAGGGGCCGAGATAGGCGTCCAGTTCCACCTCGGCGATCGCGGGCTGGCCGGTCCCGTAATGCAGCGGCGCATCGGCATGCGCCCCAACGTGGGGTGACATGGTGAAGGCGCTGAGGTTGACCGGGCAATCGGGTGAGAGCGTGGCCGTCCAGCGCAGGGAGTAGGGCTCGTCGCCGGGGAAAATCGGCGAATCGGGCGCGACGAGAGGGGATATGTCCCAGAGCTGCTTCTTCATGGGGCGCGAACCTTAGCAGTGCTCGACGGAGCGTGGTGTCGGTTATTTCCAACTTCGCAATGCACTCTTGCGTTTCGCAGGCTTGCCCGCATCTTCTGTCCCCAGGATCATTTCGTCCATGCGCACTTTCGACAAGCTCATCGCCACGATTCCGCACCGCCGGAGCGATGCATGCGTGCGCCCCTGTCTTTCGACTTCAGCGGGCTGTCGCTCCGGATTCCTTTCGCACGCGTAGCGCCAGGTGATGTCCATCTGGCGCGGCCAGACTAGGAATCACCATGAACTCGAATAGAAACACCCGCTCGCGCCAGCTGCGCAATATCGGCGTCATCGCCCATGTGGACGCCGGCAAGACCACGACCACCGAACGCATCCTGTTCTACAGCGGTGAAAGCCACCGCATGGGCGAAGTCCACGAGGGCACCACCCAGATGGATTTCGATCCGCAGGAACGCGCCCGCGGCATCACCATCAACAGCGCGGCCACGACCGTGCATTGGCACGGCACGCAGATCAACCTGATCGACACGCCCGGACACATCGACTTCAACATCGAGGTGCGCCGCTCCCTGCGCGTGCTCGATGGCGCCATCGTCGTCTTCGACGGCGTGGCTGGCGTGGAGCCGCAGAGCGAGACCAACTGGCGTTTGGCCGACCAGTACCACGTGCCGCGCATTGCCTTCATCAACAAGCTCGACCGCGTGGGGGCTGACTTCCTGCGCGTGGTGGACATGATGGAAGAACGCCTGGGCGCCAAGATCGTGCCGGTGCAACTGCCGATCGGCGCAGAGGGTGAATTCCGCGGCGTCGTGGATCTGATCGAACAGCACGCGCTGATCTGGGACCGCGATGACGCCAGCCAGCCCTACCGCGTGGAGCCCGTGCCCGAGAACATGTCGGCACTGGCTGAGCTGTGGCGCGCCCGGCTGATCGAGGCTGCCGCCGAGATCGACGACGCCGTGCTGAGGCCTTACCTCAACGGCGAGGTGATCGCTCCCGAGGCGCTGCGAGCCGCGTTGCGCCGGGGCACGCTCGCCTCGACGCTGGTGCCAGCGCTTGCCGGTTCGGCCTTCAAGAACCGCGGCGTCGAGCCGCTGCTGGATGCAGTGGTGCACTATCTGCCGTCCCCCGAAGAAGTGCACCAGGGCGAGGGTCCCTTCGCGGCCCTGGCCTTCAAACTCGTCGCTGACGATCATGGCTCGCTGGTCTTCACCCGCATCTACCGCGGCCACCTGCGCCGCGGCGAGGTCGTGCTGAACACGGCCACGGGCAAGACCGAACGCGTCTCCCGGATCTACGAGATGCATGCCGACCAGCGCGTGGAGCGCGAGTCCGCGCAGGCCGGCGACATTGTGGCCCTGGTCGGTCTCAAGGATGCGCTGACCGGCCACACGCTCGCCGACCCGGCCGCGCCGATCACGCTCGAAGCGATCGAGACGCCCGAGCCAGTCATCCATCTCGCGGTGGAGGCCAAGGCGCGCACGGACCTGCCCCTGCTGTCCAAGGGGCTGCAGACCTTGCTGCGCGAGGATCCGAGCCTGCGCCTGTCGCAAGATGCAGAGTCCGGCCAGACGATCCTGTCGGGTATGGGCGAATTGCAGCTGGAAGTCAGCCTGGAGAAGCTGCGTCAGCGCTCCGGACTGCAGCTCAGTGTGGGCCGTCCGCAAGTGGCCTATCGCAGCACCTTGCAGCGGGCGACTCAGGTGCACCATCTGCACAAGAAGCAAAGCGGTGGCCCCGGCCAGTTCGCCGAGGTGCTGCTGAGCTTTGCGCCGCTCCCGCGCGGAGAGGGCCTGCGCTTCGAAAACCGCATCACCGGCGGCGTGATTCCACGCGAATTCATTCCGGCGGTTGAGCAGGGCATTCGGCGGGCGGCCCAGGCCGCAGGGCCCGAGGGCTATCTGGTGGTGGACTTTGAAGCCGTGCTCCTGGACGGCGCCTTCCATGAGCGCGATTCCTCGAGCATGGCCTTCGAGCTGGCCGCGGCGCATGCCTTCAAGCAGGCGCTCGCTCAGGGCGGCGTGCAGGTGCTGGAGCCGGTGATGGCCGTCGAGGTCATCACGCCGCCGGAATACCTGGGCGACGTGATCGGCGACCTGCACCGGCGCCAGGGCTCGGTCCATGCGCAGGAGCAGCGTGGCACCAGCGCGGTCGTGCAGGCCGAGGTGCCGCTGGCCGCGATGTTCGGCTACATCGGCTCGCTGCGCGCCTTGTCCTCGGGTCGGGCGCAGTACTCGATGCGCTTCGATCACTACGCGCCCGCGCTGCGCGAGCCAGTCACGGCCTGAGCGGCCTGAGCGGCCTGAGCGGCCTGAGCGGCCTGAGCGGCCTGAGCGGCCTGAGCGGCCTGAGCGGCCTGAGCGGCCTGAGCGGCCTGAGCGGGCTGCTTAGGGCTGCTTAGGGCGTGAGCACGACTGCAAAGAACATCAGGTCGATGCCGTTGTAGAGCTTGAACAGCACGCGATTGGCGCCCGGGTGCAGGTGCACCCGGACGCGCCCTTCGACGAGGTTGTACTGCGCGATTTCCTTGCGCAGGCGGTAGAAGGGTTGGCGGTACCACGCCTTGTCGCCCTGGTTGCTGGACCAGACGAGATCGTCGTTGACCCACATCTTGGAGTCGTCGTCGGACCCGACGTTGAACCAAAGGTTCGTGTCCCGGTCCACGCGGATCTCGGTGTAGGCGTAGTAGACGGCGTTCTCCGCGCGCGGCGGCGGCACGAGCGGGTAGGCGGCGCCGGGCAGGTAATGCCACTCCAGGGCCGTGCCGTTCTTGCCCTCGTAAACCGCATCGAGATCCACGCCGAGCTCGGGCGGATAGACCCGGTCGTGGCTGGCAGCGCCCTGGCCGCCGAAGGGGCCAATCAGGTACCAGCTGTCGAGGAAAGCCCGGTCGGCCAGCATGCCCCCGGGCCCCAGGGTCCGGCCGCTCGCCAGCGCGAGGTGGTTGGGATCGACAAAGGGTGTGGGCATCATGGGGCCGTAGTCACGCTGATCGAGAAAGGCGTTGTCCAGGGTCAGTGGCGTGTTCCAGGAGCCCGGGCCGGCGCTGCCGGCGGATCCGTTGCGCCCGGCGCCCCGGCCACCCGCAACGCTGTCGGTGTTCCCATTGCCCGAAGTGCCCGAGGCGCCGCCCGGCTCGCCGGATCGCTGGCGCTGAGCGGCGAGCGTGTGGCGCGCGTGCTCGGCCAGATCGGCGAGCTGTCGGTTCGTGTCGCCGCCCGCGCGAGGCGCCGAGGCCGCCTGGGCTGCATCGGCCCGCCGTACCTGCTCCAGGGCCTTGGCCACCGGTATCCGCTGCTTGCGCGCCAGCTCCTGGGCGCGCTGCTGCTGGTCGTGTTGGTCGATCTGGGCCGCGATCGCCTTGGCTCGCTCAAGCATCAGCTTCGGATCGCCGCTGAGGGCGGCGTCCTGCGCTGCAAGCTCCTCGGATGACGGCGGCTGGCTGCCGGCCAACTCGCTCTGCATCTGCTCCAGCGCTTGGAGCTTGCGCTGCATCCGGACCTGGCCCTCCTTGTGCCGGGTGGCCTCGATGCGCTCGACCTGGCCAGGCTCGAGGGTGGGCTGGTTCGATTTCCAGATCCACCAGGCCAGCAGGATCAGCACGTGGACGGCCAGCGACATCCACAGCCAGCGCGGCCAGTTCGCCGCCTGGGCGGCCTGCGCGGCGTGATCCTGCCCGAAGCGCATGCGCGTCATGGCCGCGCGCGCAGCGACACCTGGCGCAGGCCTTCGAACTCGCACAGATCGATCACGTGGACGATGTACTGGTAGGGCGTACTGCGATCGCCGTCAATCCGCACGGTGCGGCCGGGCTGGGTCTGTGCCTCCCGATGAAGCCGTTCTCTCAGAGCCTGGATGCTGACGCCCTGGCCGTCGACGGCGAAGCTGCCGCGTGCGTCGATGGTGATGACCAGCGGCACAGTCCCGGCTTGCGCGGCATCGAAGCTCACGGCGGCCGTGGGTAGCGTGACGTGCAGCTCCTTGGCGCGCTTCTGGGCATCTTGCTGTTTGAACGAGGTCGCCACCATGAAGAACATCAGCAGGAAGAAGATGCAGTCGATCAGCGCGATCAGGCCGATCTCGACCGGCTCCTCGTCCTCGAGGCGGATCTTCATGGCTGCTGCGCTGCGGGTGGCGGGAAGCATTGATCGAGCACCTCGTTGATCTGCTCTTCCAGCGTCATGCCGATCTGGGCGAGCCGGTGCTTGAACCAATGGTGGGCGGCCAGCGCCGGCAGGGCCACGCTGAGGCCCGTGGCGGTGTTGATCAGAGCCTTGGAGATGCCGCCGGCCAGCAGGGCCGGGTCGCCCAGTGCGCCCGAGAAGGCGATCACATGGAAGGCCTCGATCATGCCGATCACCGTGCCCAGCAGGCCGATGATGGGCGCAACCGTCGCCACCACGGCCAGCGGATAGGCGCGCTGCTGCTGGCGGCGCAGGCCCAGCGCGGCCAAGTCCGCCGCCCGGGCCGAGAGCTCGGCGCGGCTCCAGCCCTGCTGATCGATCAAGAAAGCGAGCACCGGGGCGGACAGGCTTTCCTTGCGGCCCGGCTCCGAGGCCTCCAGCGCCTGGCGCGCGCCGGCCCAGTCGCGCGAGCGCATGGCCGGCAGCACCTGATCCAGCAGCGCCGTCGGTGCGAGGCGCTGCACGCGGCAATGGACTCCACGTTCGAGCAGGACGGCCAGGCCCAGCACCGACAGGGCCAGGATGGTGATGATGGCGGTGCCGCCTTCGTTCAGGATGTCAAGCGGATTCAGGTTCATGCCCGGGCTTGTACCCAGTGCGGGTCCGTTTGCCAAGCGAGTTTTCTATGTAATTACTTGACATCTAAAATATCGTCTCCTAAAGTTCTGGCGCAACGAAGGAGGAGACCGTCTCATGCGCATCACCTGCATTGGCGGCGGCCCCGCGGGCCTGTATTTCGCGCTGCTGATGAAGAAGCAGGATCCGGCCCACGAGGTGACGGTACTGGAGCGCAACGCAGAGGGCAGCACCTTCGGCTGGGGCGTGGTGTTCAGCGACCAGACTCTGGCCGCCCTGCGAGAGGCCGATCCGCAGACCGCCGCCCAGATCCTCGACGCATTCAACCACTGGGACGCCATCGACGTCCGCATTGCCGGGCGCACGCTGACCTCGGGGGGGCACGGCTTCTGCGGCATCGGTCGCATGCGCCTGCTGTCCATCCTCCAGAATCGCTGCCGTGAGCTGGGTGTGAAGCTGCAGTTCGACAGCGACGTGCTGGACGACGAAGGCTTGGAGGCCGATCTCGTCATCGCCGCAGACGGCCTCAACAGCCGCATCCGCAGCAAGTACGCGGCCAGCTACCAGCCCGATGTGGACCTGCGTCAGTGCCGCTTCGTCTGGCTGGGCACAAACCGACTCTTCGATGCCTTCACCTTCGATTTTCAGAAGACCGAATGGGGCTGGTTCCAGGCGCATGCCTATCGCTTCGATGCCGACACCTCGACCTTCATCGTCGAAGCGCCCGAAGACGTCTGGCGCAAGGCCGGCTTGGCGGACATGGACAAGGAAGAGGGTATCGCCTGGTGCGAGCGGCTGTTCGCCGACGTGCTCCAGGGTCACAAGCTCGTGTCCAACGCGTCTCATCTGCGCGGCTCGGCGCAGTGGATCCGCTTCCCGCGCGTGATCTGCCAGCAGTGGGTGCACTGGCGCGAGGATGGCGTGCCGGTGGTGCTGATGGGCGATGCAGCGCACACAGCGCATTTCTCCATCGGCTCGGGAACCAAGCTGGCGCTGGAGGATGCGATCGCGCTGGCGCGTGACATCGATCGTGCCCAGGGCGATCTCAAGGCCGCGCTGGCGCAGTACGCGGCCGAGCGCTCCATCGACGTACTGCGCATTCAGAACGCCGCCCGCAACAGCACCGAGTGGTTCGAAAACGTGGAGCGCCACGCGCGGCTCGCGCCCGAGCAGTTCGCGTATTCGCTGCTGACGCGCTCGCAGCGGATCTCGCACGAGAACCTGCGGCTGCGCGACCGGCATTACGTCGAGGATTTCGAGCGCTGGCTGGCGGGGCAGGAAAAGGCCGTGCCGCCGATGTTCACGCCCTTCAAGTTGCGCTCGGTCGTGCTCAAGAACCGGGTGGTCGTCTCGCCGATGGCACAGTATTCCTGTGTCGACGGTGTGCCTGCCGACTTCCACCTGATGCACCTGGGCGCCCGGGCCTGCGGCGGCGCTGGCCTGGTCTTTGCAGAGATGACCTGCGTGAGCGCCGACGCCCGCATCACGCCCGGCTGCCCCGGCCTGTGGAACGAGGAACAGGAGCGCGGCTGGAAGCGCATTGTCGACTTCGTCCACGCCAACAGCACAGCCCGCATGGCGATGCAACTGGGACACGCCGGTGCCAAGGGTTCGACCCGCGTGGCCTGGGACGGTATCGACCAGCCGCTGGCCCAGGGCGGCTGGCCACTGATCTCGGCCTCGCCCCAGCAATATCTCGATGGCGTCAGCGACTGGAGCCGCGCCATGACGCGCGCCGACATGGAGCGGGTGAAGGCCGATTTTGTGGCCGCCACGCAGCGCGCTGCCCGCGCCGGCTTCGACTGGCTGGAACTGCACTGCGCCCATGGCTACCTGCTCTCGTCCTTTATCTCGCCTTTGACGAACCGGCGCGAGGACGAATACGGTGGCTCGCTCGAGAACCGCCTGCGCTATCCGCTCGAAGTGATGAGCGCAATGCGCGCGGTGTGGCCCGAGCAACTGCCGATGTCGGTCCGCATCTCAGCGCACGACTGGGTGGAGGGCGGCAGCACGCCGGTCGACGCGGTGGAGATCGCTCGCGCCTTCAAGGCAGCCGGCGCCGACCTGATCGACGTGTCCTCAGGCCAGGTGTCTAAGCAGGAAAAGCCCGTCTACGGCCGCATGTGGCAGACGCCCTTCTCGGAGAGCATCCGCAACCGCGTAGGCATCGCCACCATCGCCGTTGGCGCGATCAGCGAGGCCGACCACGTGAACAGCATCATCGCCGCCGGCCGTGCCGATCTGTGCGCCGTGGCCCGCCCGCACCTGGCCAACCCGGCCTGGACGCTGCAAGAGGCCGCGCGCATCGGGTTCACCGGCGTGGAATGGCCCCGGCAGTATCTGTCGGGTAAGCAGCAGATGGAACGCGAATTCGAGCGCCAGCGCATGCTGGCTGCACAGCCGCAGGCTGAGGAGGAGAAGCTGTGAAGGGATTGCACGCAGTCGTCACGGGCGGTGGCAGCGGCATTGGCTTGGCGGTGGCAGAAGGCCTGGCGGCCGCCGGCGCCCGCGTGACCTTGATGGGCCGGAACATGGCGCCTCTTCAGGCTGAGGCCGCACGGCTGGGGGCTGCGGCACAGCGCGTGGACGTGGCCGACGAGGCCAGCGTGCGCGCGGCCTTCGCTACGGTGGGCGCCGTGGACATCCTCGTCAATAACGCTGGCGTGGTCGAGACGGCGCCGCTCAAGAACACGTCCCTGGCTCAATGGAACCGCATGCTGCAGGTGAACCTCACAGGCACCTTCCTGTGCAGCCGCGAGGTCGTAGGCGGCATGGGCGAGCGCGGCTTCGGTCGCATCGTCAACGTGGCCAGCACGGCCGCTCTCAAGGGCTATGCCTATGTGGCCGCGTATTGCGCTTCCAAGCATGGCGTGATCGGGCTGACGCGCGCCATGGCGATCGAGATGGCAAGCAAGGGCGTGACGGTCAACGCCGTGTGCCCGGGCTACACGCAAACCGCCATCGTCGAAGAAGCGCTGAACACCATCATGGCCAAGACGGGCCGCAACCGCGAAGAAGCGTTGACGGTGCTGACGGCCTCGAATCCCCAAGGGCGCCTGATCCGTCCTGCGGAAGTGGCTGCCGCAGTGCTTCACCTGGCCAGCCGCGAGGCCGCCAGCATCACAGGGCAAGCGCTGTCCATCAGCGGCGGGGAGGTGATGTGAGCATCGATCTCGAAACGCGGGTCGTCGCGGACGACCACCAGGCCCTCAAGCTCTGGCTGCGACTGCTCTCCTGCACGACGCGCGTGGAGACACTGGTCCGCAACCGACTGCGCGGCGAGTTCGCCACGACGCTGCCGCGCTTCGACCTGCTCGCCCAGCTGGAGCGCTACCCGCAAGGCCTGTCCATGCGCGAGCTCTCGCAGCGCCTCATGGTCACGGGCGGCAACGTGACTGGCATCACTGACCAGCTCGAGGGCGAGGGCCTCGTGGCCCGCGAGCCGCATCCGAGCGACCGTCGCTCTTATACCGTCAAGCTCACCGCCGCCGGCAAGCGCGCCTTTCGCAAGATGGCACAGACGCACGAGCAATGGGTCATCGAGTTGTTCGAGGGCTGGACCGCAGCCGAGAAGGCCCAGGTCTACGGCCTGCTGGCCAAGCTCAAGCAATCCCTGGAGACACACCATGAATGAACACTTGGCCGCCGGCAACCGGCAGAGCCTGGCCGGTTTTCAGCCAGAGCATTTCCTCTGGGAGCGGCGGGGCGCCGTGGGCGTCATCACGCTGAACCGCCCCGAGCGCAAAAACCCGCTGACCTTCGATTCTTACGCTGAGTTGCGCGATCTGTTCCGCCGCCTGGGACAGGTGGACGAGGTGCGCGTCATCGTCGTCCAGGGCGCTGGCGGCAATTTCTGCTCTGGCGGCGACGTGCACGAGATCATCGGCCCGCTCACGCAGATGAGCATGCCCGATCTCCTGGCCTTCACTCGCATGACGGGCGATCTGGTCAAGGCCATGCGCGCCTGTCCACAGCCCATCGTCGCGGCCATCGACGGCGTCTGCGCCGGCGCTGGCGCCATCATGGCCATGGCCTCGGACTTGCGCCTTGGCACGGCGCGCAGCAAGACGGCCTTCCTTTTCACCCGCGTGGGGCTGGCGGGCTGCGACATGGGCGCCTGTGCCATCCTGCCGCGCATTGTCGGCCAGGGCCGCGCCTCGGAGCTGCTCTACACCGGCCGCAGCCTCGGCGGCGAGGAGGGCGAGCGCTGGGGCTTCTTCAACCGTCTGACGGAACCGGACGGACTGTTGGAAGCCGCCATCGCGCTCGCCAGTGACATCGCCACCGGCCCGAGCTTCGGCCACGCCATGACCAAGAAGATGCTTCACCAGGAATGGGCCATGGGGGTGGACGAGGCCATCGAATCGGAGGCGCAGGCCCAGGCGATCTGCATGATGACGCAGGACTTCCACCGGGCGTATCACGCCTTCGTGGGCAAGCAGCGACCCGCGTTCGAAGGGAACTGAGCATGGATCATCTGAGCTGGCCCTTCTTCGAAGACCGCCATCGCCAGCTTGCCGCCGAGCTCGATGCCTGGTGTGCCGCGCGGCTGGCACACGTCGATCACAAGGACGTGGATGCTTCGTGCCGCGCCCTGACGCGCGCGCTGGGCCAGGCGGGCTGGCTGCGGCACGCCGTAGGCGGTGAGGGCAAGCCCATCGACACCCGCGCCATTTGCCTGCTGCGCGAGACCCTGGCCCGCCACGATGGCCTGGCCGACTTCGCCTTCGCCATGCAGGGCCTGGGCTCGGGAGCGATCTCGCTGGACGGCACTGACGCTCAACGTGAGCGTTATCTGCCTCGGGTCGCCAGCGGCGAATGGCTGGCGGCCTTTGCACTGTCCGAACCCGAGGCGGGTTCGGACGTGGCGGCCCTTCAGTGCAGCGCCACGGAGGATGGGGACGCCTACTTGCTGAATGGCGAGAAGACCTGGATCTCCAACGGCGGCATCGCCGACTTCTACGTGCTCTTCGCCCGCACCGGCGAGGCGCCGGGTTCGCGCGGCATCAGTGCCTTCATCGTCGACGCCGGCACGCCGGGTTTCGAGATCGTCGAGCGCCTTGAGGTGATCGCACCGCACCCGTTGGCGCGCCTGAGGTTCACGAACTGCCGCGTGCCGCGAAGCCAGATGCTCGGCGGGCCCGGCCAGGGCTTCAAGCTGGCCATGCGCACGCTCGACGTGTTCCGCACTTCGGTCGCCGCCGCGGCCCTGGGGTTCGCGCGCCGTGCGCTGCTGGAGGCCCTCGCGCAAGCCAAGGGCCGCGCCATGTTCGGCAAGACCCTGGCCGACCAGCCGCTGGCCCAGGCCAAGCTGGCAGACATGGCCTGCCAGGTCGATGCCTCGGCGCTCCTGGTCTATCGCGCCGCCTGGCAGCGCGATCAGGGCCGAAACGTAACGCGCGAAGCCGCCATGGCCAAGCTCATTGCCACCGAGAGCGCCCAGCAGGTCATCGACGCGGCGGTGCAACTGCACGGCGGGCGCGGTGTGAAGAGTGGAGAAATTGTCGAGTCTCTCTACCGGGAGATTCGCGCGCTGCGCATCTACGAGGGCGCCAGTGAAGTCCAGCAGCTCATCATCGGAAGAGAGATCCTCAAATGAAGCGTCTTCAACTGCGGGAAGCGACATGACGAAGTCCGCTCATGTCGATACCTTCGCCAATGATCGCCTGCCGCCGCGCGATCAATGGCCCGAGCTAATCTTCGAGCTGCCGGAGCTTCAGTTTCCAGAGCGGCTCAACTGTGCGGCAGAGCTGCTGGATCGCTGGGTCAGCGCGGGCGAGGGCGATCGCCTGTGCCTGCAGGCACCCGGCTTGCGCTGGACCTATACCGATCTTCAGCGGGAATCGAACCGGATCGCCCGCGTGCTCGTGCAGGACCTCGGCGTTGTGCCCGGCAATCGTGTGCTGCTGCGCGGTGCGAATTCACCTTGGCTTGCGGCCTGCTGGTTTGCGGTCATGAAGACCGGTGCCATCGCCGTGGCCACCATGCCCCTGTTGCGGGCGAAGGAGCTGTGCCAGGTCATCGAGAAGGCCGAGATCAGTCACGCCCTGTGCGAGGCGGCGCTGGGTGCAGAGCTGAAGCAGGCGGCTGCGCATTGCCCCACGCTCAAGAAGGTCTGCCATTACGGCAACGGAGAACTGGAAGCGCTGGCAGCGACGAAGCTGGACTCTTTCGCCACCGTGGACACGGCCGCCGAGGATTGCTGCATCATCGCCTTCACCTCGGGCACCACGGGCCTGCCCAAGGGCACCATGCACCACCATCGCGATGTGATGGCCATCTGCCGATGCTGGCCGCCGCACTGCCTACAGCCAGTTGCCAACGATGTGTTCATCGGCTCGCCACCGCTGGCGTTTACGTTCGGCCTCGGCGGCCTGCTGCTCTTCCCGATGAGCGTGGGTGCGTCCAGCGTGCTGCTGCCCAAGGCCAGCCCCGAAGTCCTGCTGCCGGCCATTGCCGAGTACCGCGCCAGCGTGCTCTTCACTGCGCCGACCTCATATCGCGCGATGGCGGCGCAGGTGGCCGGCAACGACCTCTCGTCCCTTCGCAAATGCGTGAGCGCTGGCGAAGCTCTGCCTGCCGCCACACGGGCGTTGTGGAAGGAGGCCACGGGCATCGAGTTGATCGACGGGATCGGCGCCACCGAGATGCTGCACATCTTCATCAGCCACGACGAAGCGCATGCGCGCCCCGGCGCCACCGGCAAGCCCGTGCCCGGCTACCGTGCCTGCGTGCTGGGGGACGACGGCCAGCCGCTGCCGGCAGGGCAGGTGGGGCACCTGGCCGTCAAGGGGCCGACCGGCTGCCGCTATCTGGCCGACGAGCGCCAGCGCAACTACGTGAAGAACGGATGGAACCTCACCGGCGATGCCTATAGCGTCGATGCAGACGGATATTTCGTCTACGCCGCGCGCGTGGACGACATGATCATCTCGGGCGGCTACAACATCGCCGGCCCGGAGGTGGAGAGTGCGCTGCTGGCCCATCCGGCCGTGGCGGAATGCGCGGTGGTCGGCATGGCCGACGAGGAACGCGGCCAGATCGTCAAGGCCTTCGTCGTGCTGCACGCCGGGCATGTGGGCGATGCCCAGATGGTGCGCACCCTGCAGGAGCATGCCAAGGCCTCCATCGCACCCTACAAGTACCCGCGCGCCATCGAGTTCCGCGAGCAGCTTCCGCGCACCGAGACCGGCAAGCTCCAGCGCTTTCGCCTTCGCCATGTTTGAGCGCCGCCAACTCGTCCGCTTCGGCCACTGCGATCCGGCCGGCATCGTCTTCTACCCACGCTATTTCGAGATGCTCAATGCGCTGATCGAGGACTGGTTCACCGAGGGACTGGGCGTGGACTACGCCGAGCTGCTGGGCCCGCGCCGTGTCGGCGTACCGACTGTTTCCCTGCACAGCGAATTCAAGCGCGTCAGCCGCATGGGCGACATGTTGATCCAGACGATCGCGATCAAGCGACTCGGCCGTACTTCGCTGACGCTGAGCGTCAGGTTCTGCGCAGACGATGGCGAGCGCGCCACTTTCGAGCAGGTGCTCGTCTGCACCGATCTCAACACCCACAAGCCGCAGCCCTTTCCGCCGGATCTGCGAGCCGCCCTGGAGAACCATTCGTGAGCAAAGTCCTTCTTCAACCGCCCGGCTGGGCCGCCCCCAAGGGCTACGCCAACGGCGTTGCCGTGAGCGGCCGCCAGGTCTGCCAGGTCTTTGTGGCCGGCCAGATTGGCTGGAACGACCAGAGCCAGTTCGAGAGCGATGACCTGGTGGATCAGGTCCGGCAGGCCCTGGAAAACGTCAAGGCCGTGCTGAGCGAAGCGGGCGCCGAGCCCCGCCACATCGTGCGCATGACCTGGTATCTGCTCAATAAAAGTGAATACGTGATGCGCAGCCGAGAAATCGGAATGGCCTATCGGGACGTCCTCGGGCGAGAATTCGGGGTTGCCATGTCGGCCGTCCAGGTGGCCGGCCTGATCGAGGACCGAGCCAAGGTTGAAATAGAAGTCACGGCTGTGATTGAAGGAGACTGAGTTGTCGAAAGCCAAATTCCAATGGGATGACCCGCTGCTGCTGGAAGAGCAGCTGACCGAAGACGAACGGGCGGTGCGCGATGCAGCCCGTGCCTATTGCCAGGATGCGCTGGGCCCGCGGGTGCTCGAAGCCTTCCGCAAGGAACAGACCGACCCCGGCATCTTCCGCGAGATGGGCAGCCTGGGCCTGCTGGGCTCGATGATCCCCGAAGAGTACGGCGGCGCCGGCCTCAACTACGTCTGCTATGGCCTCGTCGCCCGAGAGGTTGAGCGCGTGGACTCGGGCTACCGCTCGATGATGAGCGTGCAGAGCTCGCTCGTGATGGTACCGATCAACGAGTTCGGCAACGAGCAGACCAAGCGCAAGTACCTGCCCAAGCTGGCCACGGGCGAGTGGATCGGCTGCTTCGGCCTGACCGAACCCAACCACGGCTCCGACCCTGGCTCCATGATCACCCGGGCCCGCAAGGTCGAGGGCGGCTATTCACTCTCCGGCGCCAAGATGTGGATCACCAACAGTCCCATCGCCGACGTCTTCGTCGTCTGGGCCAAGGACGATGGCGGTCAGATCCGTGGCTTCGTGCTCGAGAAAGGCTGGAAGGGCCTGAGCGCGCCCGCAATCCATGGCAAGGTGGGCCTGCGTGCATCCATCACGGGTGAAATCGTCATGGATGAGGTGTTCTGCCCCGAAGAAAACGCCTTCCCCGAGGTGCGCGGCCTGAAGGGCCCCTTCACCTGCTTGAACAGCGCCCGCTACGGCATCGCCTGGGGCGCTTTAGGCGCAGCCGAAGACTGCTGGCACCGCGCCCGCCAGTACACGATGGACCGCCAACAGTTCGGCAAGCCTCTGGCGGCCAACCAGCTGATCCAGAAGAAGCTGGCCGACATGCAGACCGAGATCACGCTCGGCCTGCAGGGCTGTCTGCGCCTGGGTCGGCTCAAGGATGAGCACAAGGCCGCCGTGGAAATCACCTCCATCATGAAGCGCAACAGCTGCGGCAAGGCGCTGGAGATCGCCCGACTGGCCCGCGACATGATGGGCGGCAACGGCATCTCCGACGAGTTCGGCGTGGCCCGCCACTTGGTAAACCTCGAGGTGGTCAACACCTACGAAGGTACGCACGACATCCACGCCCTGATCCTGGGGCGGGCGCAGACGGGGATTGCGGCGTTCTAAAGGCTGGGCCAGCGCCCGGGATCGATGTCCAGCCGCGTGTACCAATCCGAAGGCAGGCTCCCAGCCCAGGTCAGGTTGTGATGCGGCGTGAGCCGCTTCTTGGCGAAGGTCATGCGGGCGTCGGCCAGAGAGAGCAGGGCGCCGCCGGTCCAGTGCTTGTCGGCAGGGCTGGCGGCCACGCCGATCGTCGCCGTCAGCGGCGGTTGCGCGTTCGCGCCTGCCAGGCCTGCGGCCACGGCCTCGCGCCACTGTTCGGCCAGGGCCTGGGCGGCGGCAATGTCGGTGGCCGGCAGTACTGCGAAGAACTCGTCGCCGCCCAGGTGGGCCAGGGTCGCGCCGGCCGGTAGCCGAGCGGCCAGCAGCGCCGCCACCTGCTCCAGCACGGCTTGAGCGGCGTCGTCGCCAGCGCCATCCTGAAAGGCCTTGAAATGATCCAGATCCAGCATCAGCACGGCCAGGGCCTGGTCCAGCGCTGAAGCCTGGCCGGCGGCCCGTTCCAGGGCCTGCAATCCGTCGGGGCGGGTCAGGGCGGTTTTCGGGGTATTGGGCATGAGTGTCTCCTGGGGCCATGCTATGCAGGGCAGGGGTGGCTCGGTTGCTCCATAACCCTCATCCCGGTGGATCCGTGACGAGAGTCATGGGTCGTACGCAAGCGTAGTATTAAGCGACGCAAGGACAGGAGGTGCTTTATGTCCGCCTTGATTCGTCTGCTTTGCTTGTGCGCAGTTCCGGCCGTGATGGCCTTGGCGGGCTGTGCAGCCCCACAGTCGCAGGTGCAGCCTCAGACGCTGCTGCAGGATGCGAATTTCAAGCCGCTTGCCCAGCCGCTTCCGGTGGCCGAAGACATCTTCGCGCTGAGTCCGCAGATGCGGACTTTCATCTACGACAACCCCGAGTTCCGCCTGATGGTGCGGCGCAAGGGTGAGCGACAAGCCCTGATCGACGCGCTCTACGCGCGCCCGATGCTCCAACTCGACTACGACTCCGCCATCACGCGAAACGCGGCCGAGGCATTCGCAGAGCGCAGCGGCAACTGCCTCTCCCTGGTGATCATGACGGCGGCCCTGGCCAAGGAGCTGCACTTGCCGGTGCGCTTCCAGACCATCTACACCGAGGATTTCTGGACTCGAAGCGGCAATCTCTATTTCGTGGCCGGTCACGTGAACCTGACTCTTGGACTGCCTCAGCACAACACGAACAACGAGTTCACCATCATCGAGCCCGACATGCTGATGATCGACTTCGTGCGACCGGAGGCGCTGCGCGGGCATCGCCGCATCGAGGTTGACGAGAGCACCGTCATCGCCATGTACTACAACAACCGCGCTGCCGAGATGCTGGAGGTCGGCGACGTGAACGCGGCCTACTGGTGGTCGCGCGCCGCAGTGCTGCAGCAGCCGCGCTTCCTGGCCGGCTTCAACACCCTCGCCGTGGTCTATCGCCGCCATGGCAGCAGCGCCGGCGCCGAGGCGGCACTGCGCGAAGTGCTGCGCCTGGAGCCGGACAACCTACAGGCACTCTCCAACCTTGTGCTCGTGATGCGCGACCAGCATCGCAATGCCGAGGCCGACCAGCTCCAGGCGCGGGTCGCGGAGCTGCAGCCCTATCCGCCGTTCAAGTTCTTCGACCTTGGCGTCGAGGCGATGAAGGCCGGCAACTTCGTCAAGGCGCGCGAGCTGTTCAAGAAGGAGGTGGCGCGCTCCGCTTACTACCATGAGTTCCACTTCTGGCTGGCCCTGTCCGACTACGCGCTCGGCGACATGAGGGAGGCCGGCAGGCAACTGGCCCTGGCCGTGGAAAACAGCCCTACGCGCAAGACCCACGACCTCTACGCCGCCAAGCTCGCCTGGCTGGAGCAGCAGAACCGGCTGAGAGAGATGCCGCACATCGATCCCTCGATTCCACTCAGCCTGCAGCAGCCGCGCAGCTACTAGCGGATTGCTAAAGCGGAGGCAGCCCGTGGCGCGCCCGCGCCCGGGCGCAGGCCTCGTCACCCAGGCCCATTGGCGCGCGCAGACCGAACTCGCGGCAGGGCGAGGGGCGCCATTCGTAGATGCCGCAGCTGGCCTTCACCCCCACCGTGCCCACCAGGGCCGCGCAGCGCGGTCGGGCGTGGTCGGTGCCGCGCATGCGGGCCAGGGTCCCCGTCAAATCGACGGCCAGACCGTCTGGCACGGAGCCGCCCTCGGATTGCAGCTCCTCGCGGGCGAAGTCCACGCGGAAGCAGGCGCAGCAGGCGCCGCAGGAGGTGCAGGGGTTCATTAAGATCCGGACGGTTGACAGGAGAGATGGACGATGCACAAGTTCGTGTTGGCCGCGCTGGCGGCCCTGGCCCTGAATGCTAACGCCCAGGTTGCGGTGAGCGGTGCCTGGGCGCGCGCCACCGTGGCCCAGCAAAAGGCCACCGGCGCCTTCGTGCGCCTCGAGGCTGCCGAGGCCAGCCGGCTCGTCGCCGTGAGCTCGCCCGCCGCCGCCCGCGTGGAGATGCACGAGATGGCCATGGAAGGCGACACCATGCGGATGCGCGAAGTGACCGGCATCGACCTGCCGGCCGGCAAGCCCGTCGAGCTCAAGCCCGGCGGCTACCACCTGATGCTGATGGAGCTGAAGAAGCCCATCGCCGCCGGCGAAGCCGTGCCGCTGACGCTTACCTTCGAAGGCAAGGGCGGTAAGCGCCAAACGGTCGAGGTCAAGGCCGAGGCGCGGGCCCTGGGCAAGTAGCGGTCACTTCACGCGGACCGCGGTCACCGAGCACTCGGCCTTTTCGAGTACCGCGGCGCTGATCTTGCCCAGATTCTTGTGCGGCAGCGCGCTGCCCCGGGCGCCGAGAATGATGTGGTCTGCGCCGCTCTTGGCGGCGAACTCGAGCAGCGCCTCGGCGATGTCGGGCGCCTCCAGCACATGAAAGGTCAGCCGGCCGTCATCCAGCGCCAGCGATTGCGCCAGCGGCCGGGCCCAGGCCTTGAGCGCCACGAGTTGTTTGACGTGCAGGCTTCGGCCTTCGCTGTCTGTGAGATCGTCCATCGCCAGGCGTGCGGTCTTCATCACGCCCACGCAGGCCAGGCGAGCGCCGGGCGATGTCTGCACCGCGCGACGGGTGGCGTCGCGCATCTGCTCGAGCAACTCGGGGGCGGCGGCGCTCATGTCCAACGCCACCATGGTGATGGGGCTGCGCGCCAACTGCTCGGTGGCCCGCGCTGTCCGCGGCTCGCTGCCCAGGCTGCCCAGCCAGCGGCGCAGCTCGCCCCAGCCTCGGGAGACCTTCATGCGCTGCGAGCGCGAGGTGAGCGCCACGGCCACCGGATTGCGCAGGTCCAGGGCGAGTTGGGCCGCGCTCGGGTGGCGCTTGTCGGGATCGACCTCCAGGCAGCGAAGGATGATCTCCTGCAGCCAGGGCGGCACATTGGGGTTGTGCGCCCGCGGCGGCACCGGCTCCTGGTAGAGGCGGCGGCGCAGGCCGCGCACGGAGTCGGGCTGGCCGAAAGGCCGCTCGCCTGTGGCCAGGTGGTAGAGCATGACGCCAAGAGCGAAGAGATCGCTGCGCGGATCGTTACGCACGAACTGCACCTGCTCGGGCGACATATAGGGCCCGGTGCCCATGGGCAGCTCGAACTCCTCCTCGAGCAGATCGGGCAGGCGCTCGTGGCGCGAGAGGCCGTAGTCCACCAGCACCACCGTGCCGTCGGCGCGGAACATGATGTTGCTCGGCTTCACGTCGAGGTGGATCACGTGCTGGCGGTGCAGGGCGTGCAGGGCCAGGGCCACGCGGGCGCCGATGTCGGCCACCTCGTCGGGCGGCAGCGGCGCTGCGTCGAGGCGCGGACGCAGGCTTTCGCCGGGGATGCGCTCCATCACGATATAGGCCTGGCGCGTCCAGTCGCCCCGCGCGACGAAGCGCGGCACATGGCGGCCGCTCAGGGCCGGCACGATCATCTGCTCGACCTCGAACCCCACGATGGTGGCCGGATCCTCCCCGCCCTTGATGCGCGGCACCTTCATGATCAGCGGGAAGTCTTCGCCCTCCTTGGGCTCCACGCGGCTCACGGCCCAGAGATGGGCCATGCCGCCCTGATGCACGCGTTCCTCGAGCCGGAAGCCGTCGAGCACGGTTCCCACCGCCAGCGGTCCCTGCAGGGGCCCGAGCACGCTGTCCATCAATGCCCCTCGCCCAGTCGCTCGGCCAGCCGTTCGGGCAGGCCGGCCTCGCGGATGCGCGAGGCCGCGGTCTCCACGTCGTAGGGCACGCGCAGGTAGACGAGGGTGGAGCGCTCGTCGTCGAAGATGGCATAGCAGGCGCAGGGGTTGCCGTCGCGCGGCTGGCCGCAGGAGCCGGGGATCACGAGCCATTGGCGGTGCGGCAGCAGCGGGATCTCGATGCCGGGCTCGGGGACGAAGTCGCCGGCCTTGCCGGTGCCCGACATGTGAAAGAGCATGGGCTCATGCATGTGGCCACAGAAGGTGAAACGGGCGTCGGTGGCCTGAAGGCTTTGCATCGCTTCGGCGCGGCCCTGGATGTAGGTCCAGGAGCTTGGGTGGTTGGCCGTGGCATGAACGAAGAGGCAGTCGCCGCGTCGCTCGCTCATCGGCAGGCGGGCGAGGAAATCGAGTTGCGCCGGGCTCAGCTGGCCGCGTGTCCACTCGAGAGCGGCACGCGCATCGGGATGCATGCTGCCGGGCACGGCGTGTGTGGTGAAGTGATCGTGATTGCCGCGCACGGCCACCGCGTTCCCAGTGCGCACGAGCTCGGCCACACGGTCCACGACCCAGCCGGGATCGCCGCCGTAGCCGACAAAATCGCCGAGAAAGACATGACCCTGCACGCCCCGGCCCTGCGCATCGCGCAGGACGGCATCGAGGGCCTGAGCGTTGGAATGGATGTCGGTGATCAGCGCGAACTTCATGGGCACAAGCATGCCATGAAGGCGGGCCCGCTCCGGCCCCGGGCAGGGTAAGTCTCATGGTCGCCCCCGTGGGCCACGCCACAATGGTGTGGGTCGCTGTCACGGCAGGTAATCTACAAAAAAAAAGAGTTCGATCATGGTCTGGGCCTGGGCACGCCGCCCCGTAGGCGCACTGGGATGCATCCTGATGCTGCAGCAGCTCGCAGCGCAGGCTGCGCCTCTTTCCTGTCGCGGGCCCTTGCACGTGCCCATTGCGGCCCTGGGCCAGTCCGTCACGGTTCAAAACGGCAAGGTCGGTGGCATCTATCCCGATTTGCTCAAGTACCTGGGCGAGGGCTGCGTCGAATACACGGTGGTTCCGCGGGCCCGCCTGCAGCAGCTCTTCGATGTCGGCAAGGCCGATCTGCTGGTGCCGGCCACGCGCACCTTGGCCCGCGACGAAATCGGTGTCTTCGTGCCGATGACCCTGAGCCGGCCGGTGCTCATCTCCCTTGCCACCCAGGACCGCGCGCCAGTGCGCAACCAGGCTGAGTTGTTGGAGCGGCGCGAAATGCGCGTAGCGGTCGTGCGCGGCTTCGACTTCGGGCCGGAGTACCGGCAGCTCGTGGAGGCCCTGGCAAGCCAGGGCCGCCTGGTACATGCCTCCGATGTGGCCTCGGTGGCGCGCATGCTCGATGAAGGTATTGCCGAGGCTACGCTGATGGTTGGCGTCACCGTACTCGGTACGTTCCAGAACGACGCAAAGCTGCGCGGCCTGATCCCGCGGCTGCGCAGCGAGCCCCTGCCCGAGTTGCCGTGGGTCGAATCGGGGATCTACGTCTCGCGGCACTCCGGTCTGTCTGACAAGCAGTTGCTCGCAGTGGTAGATCAACTGGAGGCGCTGTCCCGTTCGGGCCGCGTGTGGGCGGCCTTCCTGAAACGTTTCCCGCCGGCCGTCCTGGCAGACAGTACAAGACCACGGTTTCCCGTTCGAGAGGAGACAGGCGATGCTCAGCGCTGAGGGGCTCTGCAAGTCATTCGGCAAGCGCCGCGTCGTCGACGATGTTTCCTTCCGGCTCACGCCGGGCCAGACCTTGGGCCTGCTCGGCCCCAATGGTGCAGGCAAGAGCACGACCGTGGCCATGATCTGCGGCCTGTTGCCACCCGATGCCGGCCGCGTGCTCGTGGCCGGGGAGCCTCTGGTGGGCGACGCCGATCCGCGCAAGCGCCGCATCGGCCTGGTGCCGCAGGAGCTGGCCCTGTACGAGCCGCTGAGCGCGCGCGCCAATCTCGAGACCTTTGCATCGCTCTATGGCCTGGCGGGGGCTACACGTCGCGAGCGCGTGGACGCCGCCCTGGCCGTGGCCGGTCTCGCCGAGCGTGCGGGCGATGTCGTCGCCTCGTACAGCGGCGGCATGAAGCGCCGGCTCAACATCGCCTGTGCGCTGCTGCACGAGCCCGACGTGCTGATCTTCGACGAGCCCACCGTGGGCGTGGACCCGCAGAGCCGCAACGCGATCTTCGACGCACTGCAGCGGCTGCAAGGCCAGGGCAGGGCCTTGCTCTACACCACCCACTACATGGAAGAGGCCGAACGCCTGTGCGAGCGCGTCGTCATCATGGACCAGGGCCGTGTGCTCGCGGCGGATCGACTCGAAGCTTTGCTAGCGGGCATGAAGATGGCGGCCATGCTGGAGCTGCGTGTCCAGGGCGAACCCGATGAATCGGCCTTGCGTGCACTCGTCGGCGTCCTCAGCCTGGAGCGGGAGGCCGAGCGGCTGACCGTGGGCTTGGCCCACCTGGACGACGCCGGCGCCGTGCTGCAGTCCCTGAAGACCCAGGGCGTGACGGTGCAACAGTTCAGCAGCGCCCGCGCGAGCCTGGAAGGGCTCTTTCTTGAACTGACCGGCCGCTCCTTGCGCGATTGATCCAGGCACCCAGATGACCGCATTGCTCGCACTTGTCAAAGTCCAGATCCAGCTCTATTTGCGCAACCGGCGCGCCATGCTGATCAATGTGCTGGTGCCCATCTTGATCGCATCGTTTTTCGGCTCGCTATTCGGCGGCAGCGGATCCAAGGAGGCGGCGCTGGCGCTGCCCGTGGCGCTGGTCGACGAAGACGGGGGTGAGCTTTCGCAGCGCATCGTCAGGCTGCTGGCCGCCGACCCCGTGCTGAAGGCGCAGCCGCTTACGCGCGAGCAGGCCGAGCCGCTCGTGCGCCAAGGCAAGCTCAAGGCCGCGCTGGTGTTCAACAAGGGCTTCGGCGACCAGGCCTCGCAAGCCCTGTTCGGCGGCGACAAGGCCCATGCTGAAGTCCTCTATGACCCCTCCGACAACCTGGCCCTGGGCCTGCTGCGCGGCTTGCTGGCGCAGTACACCATGCAGCAGGTGATGAGCAGCTCCTTTACCGGCGCCACGGGCCAGAAGAATCTCGACGCCACGCTGGCCCGGGTGGAGAACTCCAAGGACTTGGCGCCCGATCAGCGCGAGACCCTCAAGAACATGTTCGCCAGCGTGCGTAAGCTCCAGAACGATTTCCCATCGGCCGCATCGGCCGCATCGGCCACATTTGCCACATCGGCAGCTTCCGCGCCAGAGGGCAAGAACCCCCTGCTGAGCCCGCCCTATGTGCTTGAGGAAAGGGGGCTGGCTTCGGGAACGCAGGGCTACAACGGCTATGCCCACTCCTTCGCGGGCATGGGGGCGCAGTTCGTGCTCTTCATGGGCGTTGAGCTTGGTGTGGCAATCCTGCTCGCGCGGCGCAGCGGCTTGTGGGCACGGTTGCGTGCCGCGCCGCTATCGCGCTTGTCGCTGCTGGCCAGCCATCTCGTGAGCACGACCCTCATCGCGAGCTGCGTGATGGCGGTGATCATGGGCGCGGGCATGCTGATCTTCGGCTTCCGTCCATCCGGCTCCGTGTTGGGGCTGGCACTGGTGATCCTGGGCTACGGCTTCTTCACCGGCGGTTTTGGCCTGTTTCTTGCCGCCATCGGTCGCTCGCCCGAAGCGACGCGAGGCTTGGCGGTCATGGCTGCCCTGATGATGGTCATGCTGGGCGGCGCCTGGGTGCCCAGCTTTATCTTCCCCGCCTGGCTGCAGGACCTGACCCTTGTGGTGCCAGTGCGCTGGGCCATCGACGGCCTTGATGCCATGACTTGGCGCGGACTGGATTTCGGCGTGGCGGTCACCGCGGCCGCGGTGCTGGCCGCGTTCGCGGTGGTGTTTGCGGCGCTGGCTTGGTGGCGCTTTGACTGGCGCGAGTGATTTGTCAGTGATGCGCTCGATGCAATCAGTGGCAGCGAGCTCCGTGAATCGCCACGGTTTGCGCTGAGAGTCCGAACCTGGAGGATGGAGCCTCGAAGAAGCTCAGGGTTCTCAGTCAGGGACGTTGATCCACGAACCAGTTGATGAATGGTTCGACTTGCCAGCGCTCGCGTGGCGGACGGATCTACCTCTCAGCCGATCCGGCCGAGCAGAAGGTACTCCATGAGCGCCTTCTGCACATGCATCCTGTTTTCCGCCTCATCCCAGACCACGGACTGGGGCCCGTCAATCACCTCGGCGGAAACCTCCTCGCCACGATGAGCAGGCAGGCAGTGCATGAACAGCGCATCCGGCTTGGCCACGGCCATCATCTCCTCGTCCACGCACCAGTCGGCGAAGGCCGCGCGGCGGGCTTCGTTCTCGGCTTCATAGCCCATGCTGGTCCATACATCCGTGGTGACGAGGTCGGCACCGCGGCAGGCGTCCATCGGGTCCTTGAAGACCTTGTAGCAGCCGGCGTCGCTGATGCCGGCCACCTTGGGGTCGACCTCGTAGCCGCTGGGCGTGCTGACATGGACCGTGAAGCCCAGGATCTCGGCCGCCTGCAGCCAGGTGTTGGCCATGTTGTTGCCGTCACCGACCCAGGCCACGACGCGGCCCTTGAGGCAGTCCATGTCGATGGCGCCACGTCGGTCCATGCCGCGCGCCTCGATGAAGGTGAAGAGGTCAGCGAGGATCTGGCAGGGGTGGTACTCGTTGGTCAGGCCGTTGATGACCGGCACGCGCGAGTGCGCCGCGAAGCGCTCGATCTTGGTCTGCTCGAAGGTGCGGATCATCACGATGTCGACCATGCGGCTGATCACGCGGGCGCTGTCCTCGATGGGCTCGGAGCGGCCCAACTGGCTGTCGCCCGTCGTCAGGTGCACGACCGATCCACCCATCTGGTACATGCCGGCCTCGAAGCTCACGCGAGTGCGCGTGCTGGCCTTCTCAAAGATCATGGCCAGCGTGCGGTCCTGCAGCGGCTGGTACTTCTCGTAGTTCTTGAAGCGCCGCTTGATGGTGGCGGCGCGCTCGAACAGGTGGCCGTACTCCTCTGCGCGGAAGTCCTTGAACTGCAGATAGTGGCGCATCAGGCTGTTTCCCGGTTTCATGCTGCCAGGAACTTTTTGACGAGCGGCACGAGGATGTCGGCAATGCCGGCGGCCTCTTCGCTGGAGAGGATCAGCGCCGGCACAAGACGGATCACACGGTCGGCGGTGACACTGATCATCAGTCCCGCCTCCGCCGCCAAGCCCAACAGAGCGCCGCAAGGGCGGTCGAGTTCGACGCCGAGCATCAGGCCCTGGCCGCGAACCTCGACCACGCCAGCCACGCCCGCGAAGCCCTCCGTCAGTGCCGTCTTGAGCTCCGCGCCGACCTTGGCGGCGTTGGCCAGAAGGCCGTCCTCTTCCATGATCGTCAGCGTCTCCACGCCGGCGCGCATGGCCAGCGGATTGCCGCCGAATGTCGTGCCGTGGTTGCCCGGCTGCATGATCTTGGCCGCGCGCGGGCCGCACACCACGGCACCGACCGGAACGCCGCTGCCCAGGCCCTTGGCCAGTGGCATCACATCGGGCACGATGCCGGCCCATTGGTGGGCAAACCACTTGCCGGTACGGCCGATGCCGCACTGCACCTCGTCCAGCATCAGCAGCACGTCGAACCGATCGGCCACGCGGCGCAGGCCTTGAAGGAACTCGATGCGCGCCGGGTTCACGCCGCCTTCGCCCTGGATGGTCTCCAGGAAAATGGCGGTGATCTTCGGATCGGCCTCGAGCGCGGCCTCGACGGCTGCGATGTTGTTCAGCGGCACTCGCACGAAGCCCGGCACCAGGGGGCCGAAGCCGGCGTGAATCTTGGGATTGGCAGTCGCCGAGAGCGTGGCGATCGAGCGGCCGTGGAAGGCGCCCTCGAAGACCAGCACGTGCGCATCGGTGTTGCCGCGGTCGTGACCGTACTTTCGGGCGAGCTTCAGCGCAGCCTCGTTGGCCTCCAGGCCGGAGTTGCAGAAGAAGACGTTCGTCATGCCGGAGACGGCGACGAGCTTCTCGGCCAGCTTTTCCTGCAGCGGCACGTGATAGTAGTTGCTGGTGTGGATCAGCTTGGCGATCTGCTCCTGCAGGGCGGGCACCAGGCGAGGGTGGTTGTGGCCAAGCGTGTTCACCGCGATGCCGCCCAGCCCGTCCAGGTATCGTCGACCGTTCGTGTCCCAGACCCAGCAGCCCTGGCCGTGCGACAAGGCGACGGGCAGGCGGCCGTAGGTTTGCATGACATGCGGTTCGGACGGGGAGACTGGGGCGTTCATCGGGTCCTTCCAAAAAAGTGGGGGTGAAAAAAATAGCGGCCAGGAAGACGCTGGTCGCCGGACCATTCTAAGGGTCGGCACCGATGAAGCCTGGCCCGAACCGTGCGCTTGTACGGCTTTGGTAACCCTGCTGTGCTGCAACGCAGCACAGGCAAGGCACAATAGCGGCCGTCATGAGTCAGTCCCAGAAATCGCGCGAAGTCTTTATCCAAGGCCTTACCCTCGATGGCCGGACCTTCAGGCCGAGCGACTGGGCGGAACGTCTGGCTGGCGCCATGTCCTGCTTTCGCCCGGGTGGTTCGGTGGGCGGCCCCGGCGCATTCATCGGCTATTCACCGTATTGCACGCCGCGCGTGATCAACGGTGTCAAGTGCGTGATCGTCAGCGAGGAGCTCAAGGACATCGAGCCCATGGCGTGGGACTTCGTCATGAACTTTGCCCGCGACAACAATCTGCAAGTCGCGGAGGCCTGCTTCTTGCCCGAGCAAAAGGGCTAACCCCCTGCCTCGGCGTCATGGCCGAGGTTATTCTTCTTCGCCAGTGGCTTGAGAGTCAGGCGGGGCATGGGCGGAGCGTCTTCATCAATCTGGTTGCTGTTACGCGGCTTATCGCGCGAGTCGGGCCATTGGGGCGCTTTTCCTCAGTTGCTGGTCGATGAAATCCGGCAGCGCGAACCCGGCGCGCGCGTGTTGATGCTGGACTTGCCCGGTAACGGCGTTCGCCACCGCGAGTCCAGCCCTTCGCGCGTGCGGCAATTCGTCGACGTGCTGCGCGCCGATCTTGCCCGTGAGGGCCTCGAGCAGCCCATCAATCTCTTGACCATGTCCCTGGGCAATATGGTCGCGGTCGATTGGGCCTATCACCACCCCGAAGAAATCGGCCGCGTTGTGATGATCAATCCGAGCATGCGGCCTTTCGGGCTTAACTACCGCCCGGCGCGGCCGCTGCACTTCCTGGCGCTTCTGGCACTGAGCCTGTCGCGACGGGGCCTGCGCCAGCGCGAGGCCAGGGTGCTGCGCATGACGACGCGCCTGCTGCACAGCCGCGAGGCGGTGCTCGACGCCTGGGTCGGTCTGCAGCAGGACCATCCGGTGACCTTGGGCAATATCGCCCGCCAATGGCTAGCCGGGCTTCGCTACAAGGCCAAGCTGGCCCGGCCGGTGCCGCCGATCCTGCTGCTGTGCAGCCGCTCGGATGGCTTGGTGGACTGGCATTGCTCGAAGGCCATCAGCCGCGCCTGGGGCGCACCGCTGCGCCTGCACACCCGAGCGGGTCACGACCTCCCGCTGGACGACGCTCCCTGGGTGGCGCAGGCCGTAGGTGAATGGCTCGATCACATGGAGCGGCCTGAGGTCAACATCTAGAATTCCAGGCATGCAACTGCGCCCCGGTTTCAAACTCTGCACCGGCTGGGTGGCCATTCTGGCCGTCCTGCTGCTGGCGTTTGCGCCGCTGGTGTCGCAGGCGCTGGGCGCGGACCGCTACAGCGCCTGGGTGGAGATCTGCAGTGCCGGTGGCGCGAAGTGGGTCAAGGCGGACGAGGGTTCGCGGCCCGCTCCTCAACCCTCATCCCACGCGCTGGAGCATTGCCCGTATTGCTCGGTCCATGTCAGCGCCCTGGGCATGCCGCCCGCCCAGCTCCTGCTGATGCCACAGGCCGCGCGCTTGGAGCCGCCGCAGGCCTTTTTGGCGGCGCCGCATACGCTGCATGCCTGGCGTGGCGTGCAGCCGCGCGGCCCGCCGTTCCTGGGCTCAAGGCTCGTTGCACGAGCCTGAGATGTCCGCGGCTGCCATGGCCTTCTAAGGCAGCCTCGCATTCGCTAATGCGCTCCCTGCCTTCGACGGGCCGGAGCGCGCCAGCACAGGAACAATCTTGAACAAGTCAATACTCGCGGCCGTGCTGGCCGCCGCACCCCTCACGTCCGCGCTGGCCTGCGCCAGCTGCGGATGCAGCGTCAATACCGATTGGAGCGCCCAAGGCCTGTCCACAACTCCGGGATGGAGCCTGGATGTGCGCATGGACTGGCTCAATCAGAATCGACTTCGGATGGACACCCAGTCGATTTCGGCCAGCCGGGCCGCACAGGTGACGAATACGCAGACCGGCGACCCCGCTGAAGTCGAGCTCTATACGAAGAACCGATATCTCACCGCCGTCTTTGACTACAACGATGGCAAGAGTTGGGGCGTGAGTGTTTCCGTGCCATCCATCGACCGTCGGCACAGCACGCTGGGCAGCGGCAGCGACGGGAGGACATTTGATGCCCAGAATGGCGCATATACCTCGTCCGGTAGCGGGCTGGGCGATGTGCGGCTCGTTGGGCGGCGCTACTTCAACCTCAGCGAGCAGCACAGTTTTGGCCTGCAGTTCGGTTTGAAGCTTCCGACTGGTGCAACGCGTCAACTGGGCGACGACGGGCAAAGCGTGGTGGACCCCGGCCTGCAGCGAGGCACGGGCACCACGGACATGATTGTGGGTGCCTATGACTTTGGCCTGCTGTTCGAAGACCCGAATTGGAGCTACTTTGGCCAAGCCACCCTGCAGGCGGCACTGCGTCACTCAACGATGGCCGCTGGCTCCTACAAGCCCGGGGACAGCCTGAACCTGAGCGTGGGTGCACGCTACCTTGGTTTCGAAGGATTCATCCCGAGCGTCCAGTTCAATGCCAGAGCAGCCAGACGCGACGCCGGCGAGGCCGCCGACACTTTTGCCACTGGCGGTACCCTGCTGTACTTGACGCTCGGCGGCCTGATGCCAATGTCGCAAAGGCTCAGCGCCTATTCCAACTTGCAGATGCCCGTCTACCAACGAGTCAATGGCGTGCAGTTGACGCCCAGGTACATCTTGTCGGTTGGCGCAAAGTATTCGTTCTGAGCTTCGCGCGCTCACCGCAAGGCAACAAAAAAGCCCGCTTCGCAGCGGGCTTCCTTGCTTTGCACCGAACTGGATTTAGGCGGCCAGCGCCTTGATCTTGGCCGACAGGCGGCTCTTGTGGCGAGCAGCCTTGTTCTTGTGGAAGATGCCCTTGTCGGCGACCGAGTCGATCACGGCCTGGGCGGTCTTGAAGAGGTCAGCGGCCTTGGCCTTGTCGCCGGCGACAACAGCCTTTTGCACGTTCTTGATGACCGTGCGGAATTTGGAACGCAGAGCCGTATTGGCGGCGTTGAGCTTGACGTCCTGGCGGGCGCGCTTGCGACCCGAGGCCAGACGGACAGTCTTCTTGGCTTTGGTGCTTGCCATATTCGTAATTTACCCAGTTGGTGCAAAGACCGCGAGTATAGCACTTAATTGGCAAAATGACAAAGCCATGTTAGCGCGGTGATGGTGGCATTCATAATGCGCGGCTCCCCGAATCCCGCGCATCCCCGCCCACATGAATCTGTTCCGTGCTGCCTCGCTGATTTCCGGCCTGTCCCTGCTGTCCCGGATCACGGGCCTCATGCGGGATGCCATGGTGGCGGCGCTGTTCGGGGCCTCAACCCTGACGGACGCCTACCAGGTCGCCTTCCGCATCCCGAACCTGCTGCGCCGCCTGTTCGCCGAGGGCGCGTTTTCCCAGGCCTTCGTGCCCGTGCTGGCCGCCTCCCGGGCGCGTGACGGCGACGAGGCCACCCACAGCCTGATCGACGCTGTGGCCACCGTGCTGAGCTGGGCCCTGGTGGCCATCAGCGTGGCCGGTGTGATCGGTGCACCGGTGCTGGTCTGGTTGTTGGGGGCAGGCCTGCCGGCCGAGGGATTCGATGCCGCCGTTGTCATGACGCGCTGGATGTTCCCCTATATCGGCTGCATGTCCCTGGTGGCGCTGTCGGCCGGCATCCTCAATACTTGGCGCCATTTCGCCGTGCCCGCTTTCACGCCGGTGCTGTTGAACGTCGCCACCATCGCCGTGACGCTGCTGCTGGCGCCTCACCTCAAGACCTGGGGCTACGAGCCCATCTACGCCATGGCCATCGGCACGATGGTGGGCGGCCTGCTGCAGCTGCTGATCCAGCTGCCGGCCCTGCTGCGCCTGGGCCTGCTGCCGCGGCTCAAGCCGCTGCGAGAGGCCTGGCGGCACCCGGGCGTGCATCGTGTGTTGACCCAGATGGCGCCGGCCCTGCTGGGCGTGGGCGTGGCCCAGCTCTCACTGCTGATCAATACCCAGGTGGCCATCTACATCGGCCCGGGCATGGCGACCTCGCTTGGCTATGCCGATCGGTTGATGGAGTTCCCGAGCGCCTTGCTCGGCGTGGCCCTGGGCTCGGCGCTCACGCCCAGCCTCTCGGCTGCCCAGGCCAAGGGCGACGGCCAGCGCTACAGCGAGCTGCTCGACTGGGGGCTGCGCCTGATCCTGCTGCTGGGACTGCCCTGTGCCGTGGCGCTGCTGGCCTTCGCCGGGCCCATGGTCGCGACGCTGTTCCAGCGCGGCGCCTTCCATGCCGGCGACGTGCAGAACACCGGTCATGCTGTGATGGCTTACGGCGTGGGCCTGCTGGGCATTCTGGCCGTCAAGGTGCTGGCGCCGGGCTTTTACGCGCGCCAAGACACCCGCACGCCGGTGCGCATCGCCGTGCGCGTGCTGCTGCTCACCCAGCTCATGAACCTCGCCTTCGTGCCCCTGCTGGGCGGGCCCGGGCTGTCGCTGTCCATCGGCCTAGGCGCTACGCTCAACGCGGCCATGCTGCTAGCCGGCCTGCGTCGTCTGGGCTCCTACACGCCGCTGCCGGGCTGGTGGCCATTCGGCCTGCGCGTGACGCTGGCCAGCGCGGTGATGGGGACGCTGCAGTGGTGGATGGGCGGGCACGTCGACTGGATCGTCCACGGCCATGGGGAAGGGCGTCGAGCCCTGATCTTGGCGGGCTGTCTGGCGGCGTCGGCGGCGGTGTATTTCGCCGTGTTGCTCGTAAGCGGTACGAAGCTTCGCCAACTGCTCAAGCGGGGCTAGACTTGACCGCATGGCAACCCTGCTGCGCCTGACCCTGCCAACGCCGCTGGAATATTTCGCGGCCCTGGTGTCCGAGGACGGACACATCAATCTGCTCGAGGCCGCCGCCTCCATCGCCCAGGACGAATTCCCCCAGCTCGACGTGCAGACCGTGGTCGACGAGGTCGACCGCATCGCCGAACGCCTGCGCCGCCGTCTGCCCTCTGATGCCGGCGCCAGCCACCGGGTTAAGGCGCTGACGCGCTACTTCCATGCCGAGCTGGGCTTTGCCGGCAACGTCAACAACTACTACGACAGCGGCAACAGCTATCTTCACCACGTGCTGGCCACGCGCCGTGGCATTCCGATTACGCTGGCGGTCATTTACCTGGAGCTGGCCCAGGCGCTGGGCCTGCGCGCGCAGGGGGTGTCCTTTCCGGGGCACTTCCTGGTCAAGCTGAGGATCGGCACGAACGAGGTGCTGCTGGATCCCTTCACCGGCGAATCCCTCTCGCGCAGTCGGCTCGACGAGATCTTGCAGGGCTACCGCGTCGCCAGCGGCCTGGACCGCGAGACCGAAATGCCGCTCGAGTATTTCCTGCAGCCAGCCACGCCGCGCCAGATTCTGGCCCGCATGCTGCGCAACCTCAAGGAGATCCACCGGCAGGCCCAGGATTGGCCCCGCCTGCTGGCGGTGCAGCAGCGGCTCGTGCTGCTACTGCCGCAAGACGCCATGGAGCGCCGCGACCGCGGCCTGGTGCTGGAAGCGCTGGGGCACTGGCCGGCCGCCGCCGAGGACCTGACGCATTACCTGAGCGAGCAGGGCATGGCCGCACCGGACGGTGAGGAGTTGCGTGCCCGCGTGGAGAAGCTGCGCAGCTTCGGCCAGCCGCCCTTGCATTGACCGGATAATCGCCGGCTTCATGAAGTTCACGACCCATCAACGCCTCGGCTTGAGCTGGGCTGTGGTGGCCCTGGTGGTCCTGGGACTGCTGTGGCTGCTCGCGCCCGTGCTCACACCTTTCATCGTTGCCGCCGTGCTGGCCTACGCGCTGGCCCCGGCGGTGAACTGGCTGGCCCGCCAGCGTGTGCCGCGGGCCCTGGCCGTGGCGCTCGTGGAGATGGGCTTCTTCGTGGCCCTGCTGGCCGTGCTGCTGATGGTCGTGCCTATCCTGGCCAAGGAGCTGCCCCTGCTGCGCAACCAGATCCCCGTGTTGGCACAGGGCTTCGACGAGCAACTCTCACCCTGGCTGGCTCAGTTTGGCATCCACGTCTCGCTGGATCCGGCCTCGATCAAGGTCTTCGTCTTCAAGTACGTCGACGCCAATCCCGAGGAATGGATGGCCACCGCCCTGAGTTCGGCGCGCATCGGCGGCAGCCTGCTGCTGGCGCTGGTGGGCAATCTGGTCCTGATGCCCATGGTGCTGTTCTACCTGTTGCTCGACTGGCCGGAGCTGCTGGCGCGCGCCTGGGCGTTTCTGCCGCCGCGGCTGCGCCCGCGCGTCGGGAGCTTCCTCTCTGAGTGCGACGCCATGCTGGGTCAGTACCTGCGCGGGCAACTGCTCGTGATGCTGGTGCTGGCCGCCTATTACTCGCTGGCCCTGGCGCTGACGGGCTTTGATCTGGCGCTGCCCATCGGCGTGTTCACTGGCCTGGCCATCTGCGTTCCCTACCTGGGCTACGGCACGGGGCTGGCACTGGCGCTGCTGGCGGCGATGCTGCAGTTCACCAGCCTTCCGGGCGTGGCCCTCGTGGCCCTGGTCTTTATCGTGGGTCAGGTACTCGAAGGCTTCTTCCTCACGCCGCGACTCGTGGGCGAGCGCATCGGCCTCTCGCCCCTGATGGTCATCTTCGCGTTGCTGGCCTTTGGCCATGTCTTCGGCTTCGTAGGCGTGCTCGTGGCGCTGCCGGTCAGCGCCATCGGTGTCGTGGCCGCGCGGCGCCTGCGCGAGCTGTATCTGTGCAGCACTCTCTACCGTTCCCCTTGAAGCAGATCCCGCTCGCCATCGGCCCGGCGCCGCTGTTCACCTTTGACAACCTCCTGCCCGGCGCCAACGCCGCTGTGCTGGCCCATCTGCGCTCGCTGGGGCCCGGCTCACCGCCGGCCTTCCTCTGGGGGGCGGCTGGCAGCGGCAAGACCCACGTGCTGCGCGCCCTGGCCCATGAATGGCAGCAGGGTGGGGCGCAGGTCGGCTGGTACGACGCCCACACCAGCCTGCCTTGGGATCTGCCTTCGCAGCCGAGCCTGCTGCTCTTGGACGACTGCCAGCGCTTCGACCCGCTTCAGCAGCATGCCGCGTTCACGCTCTTCGTGGAGGCAGCCACGCATGGCCTGGCCGTGGTGGCCACCGGCAGCGCCCCGCCCGTCGATCTGGACCTGCGCGAAGACCTGCGCACCCGCCTGGGCTGGGGGCCTACCTTTGCGCTGGAGTCGCTGTCGGAGCCCGAGACGCGCGCCGTGCTGCGCCGCGAGGCCGACCGCCGCGGCTTGCTGCTCTCCGACGAGGTCATTGACTACTTGCTGACCCGCTTCGCCCGCGACCTCAAGCACCTCATGAGCCTGCTGCTGCGGCTCGACGATTTCTCGATGGCGCAAAAGCGCGCCGTCACCATCCCTTTGCTCAAGCAGATGCTCGCCGATGAATCTGACGCTTTTTGACCTTGACGGAACCCTGATCCCGGGTGACTCCGACCACGCCTTCGGCGCCCACATGGTCGAGATCGGCTGGACCGAGGGCGAGGCTTGGCGTGCCCGCAACGACCAGTTCTACGCCGACTACTGCGCCGGTCAGCTGGACCTGGACGCCTACATCGCCTTCACCACCAGCGCCTGGCGCAATCGCGCGGCCGCTGAGGTGGCCGAGATGCAGCAGCGCTTCATGTCCACCGTTATGGCCGCCCAGATCCGCCCCGAAGCCCGGGCGCTGATCGACAAGCACCGTATGGCGGGAGACCTGATCGCCATCGTCACGGCCACGAATGAATTCGTGACCCGGCCCATCGCCCACGCTTTCGGTGTCGAACACCTGATCGCGGTCGAACTCGAGCGGGTGAACGGGGCCTATACCGGCCGCATCCGCGGCACGCCGTCCTTCAAGGAGGGCAAGATCCGGCGCGTTCACGAGTGGTTGGCCGGCTTGGGGCGACAATGGGCGGAATTCGAGCGTGTCACCGTCTACAGTGACTCGATCAACGACCTCCCGCTGTTGGAAGCGGCCAGTCATCCGGTGGCGACCAACCCCGCGCCGTCGCTGGCCCACATCGCTGGTGAACGCGGCTGGCCCATCCTGAACCTCTTCGCATGATCAAGAAATTCATTGACAAGCTACTCGGCAAGTCCGCCTCGCCCCTGGGCAAGCGGGTGGAGATCCCGGTGGCCGAACACGGCATCGACCCCAGCCTGCTGGACGACCGCGCGGTGCGCGTGGTCGAGACTTTGGCGCAGGCGGGCTACGAGGCCTACATCGTCGGCGGCGCCGTGCGCGATCTGCTGCTGGGTCTGCGCCCCAAGGATTTCGACGTGGCCACGAATGCCACGCCCGAGCAGGTCAAGAACCTGTTCCGCCGCGCCTTCATCATCGGCCGGCGTTTCCGCATCGTCCACGTCGTCTACGGCCGCGGGCGCGAGCACGAGGTGATCGAGGTCTCGACTTTCCGCGCGCTCCTCGGCAGCGAGGGCGCCGAGCAGGTCAAAGGCAACGAGAAGACCTCCAAGGCCGAGCTGGCCGGCAAGTCGCACGTCGTAGACGCCGAAGGCCGCGTGCTGCGCGACAACGTCTGGGGCCCGCAGATCGAGGATGCCGCGCGGCGCGACTACACGGTCAACGCCATGTACTACGACCCGCAGCGCCAGATTGTGGTCGACTATCACGGCGGCCTGGCCGATGCACGCAAGAAGGTGCTGCGCATCATCGGCGACCCTGAGTCCCGCTACCGAGAGGACCCGGTGCGCATCATTCGCGCCGTGCGCTTCGCCGCTAAGCTGGGTTTCGAGATCGAGAGCAAGACCCGCGCGCCGATCAAGGGCTGCGTGCCGCTGCTCGAGAACGTGCCGGCCTCGCGCATGTTCGACGAGATGATCAAGCTGCTGCAGACCGGCCACTCTCTGGCCAGCCTGGCCGAGCTGCGCAAGCAGGGCCTGGCGCGCGGCGTGTTCCCCATCTTGGACGCCACGCTCAACGCCAAGGGCGAGCTGGGCACCGATGCCGCTGGCAAGTTCGTGACCATGGCCTTCGAGGACACCGACCGCCGCGTGAGCGAAGGCCGCAGCGTGGCGCCGAGCTTCATGCTTGCGTGCATGCTTTGGCGCGAGGTCGAGGAACGCTGGGCGCGCAACCGCGATGCCGGCGAGCCGACGGTGCCGGCCCTGTCGATGGCCATTGACGCCGTCTTCGACGCGCGCATCGGCGACATATCCGGCCGCGGCAAGCTGGCTACCGACATGCGCGAGATCTGGATGATGCAGCCGCGCTTCGAGCGCCGCACCGGCTCGGGCGTGTACAGCCTGGTTGAGCAGCCCCGCTACCGCGCCGGCTACGACTTCTTGCGCCTGCGTGCCGATGCTGGCGAGCTGGACGGTTCGCTCGCCGACTGGTGGGACGACTTCGCCCAGGGCAGCGACGACGAGCGCAGCGCCTTGCTCGCCGACGCGCGCGAAGCCACCAAACAGCAGCCGCGCCGCGTGCCTAAGACCCATCAAGTGCCGCGCAACCAGGCGGGCGATGCCGCACCGGCCGCTGCCGCGGACGAGGGCGCAGAATCGGCCCAGGCTGCCGATGGACTCTCGGCATCCTCGGCACCCAAGAAGCGCCGTCGTCGGCGCAAGCCCAGGTCAGTGTCGGCAGATCGTCCGGCCGAGGCATGACCGAAGCCTTTGTCGGCCTGGGCGCCAACCTTGGCGACAAGGACGCCACGCTCCATGCCGCGCTGGCCGCCCTAGCTGCGCTGCCGGGTACCCGGCTCCTGGCAGCCTCCGGCTTTTACCGCAGTGCGCCCGTCGAGGCGAGCGGTCCCGAGTACCTGAACGCGGTCGCGTGCATCGAGACCGAGCTGCCTGCGGAGACGCTTCTCGACGCATTGCAGGCCATCGAGCAGGCCCACGGCCGCGAACGGCCCTACATCAACGCGCCGCGGACGCTCGACATGGATCTGCTGCTGTACGGCGACCAAAGCGTCGCCACCCCGCGCCTGACCGTGCCGCACCCGCGCATGACGCAGCGTGCCTTCGTCCTGCTTCCCCTGCTCGAGATTGCACCCGGGCGCCAGGATCTTGCTGCCCATTTGCTGACCTTGGCCGACCAGAGGATCGAGCGGCAATGATGCTGCCGGCTGACAGGCCATTGGCCTGATGCCACTCTCCCTTACACTCCCCGCCGCGCCATAACAGATGGCTATGACCAATTCGTGACGCGGGGCAAGCCTCGCCTGGAGATGCCATGTTCTTCGGCAAACTACTGCCCCGCGAGGGCAATTTCTTCGAGCTTTTCAACGCCCACGGCGGCCACATCGTCGAGGGTGCACGCGCGTTCATGCTGATGATCCAGAATTACTCGGACAATGATCAGCGCGAAAAATTCGCCGCCGAAGTTGACCATGCAGAGCACCAGGCCGACCGGGTGACAGCCGAGGTCAATCGCCTGCTGCACCGCACCTTCATCACGCCGATCGACCGCGAGCAGATCCATGGCCTGATCAACGCGATGGACGACATCGTCGATCTGCTTCAGGACTCGACCGAGACCCTGCAGCTGTACGACGTGCGCTCCATCCCCGAGGATGTGGTCCGCTTGGCCGACCTCTCGGCCAAGTGCTGTGAGCGCGTCCAGCACGCCGTGAGCCTGCTGGCCAATATCAGCGAGCCCAAGACGGCCGAGGCCGCCATCAAGACCTGCGAGGAGATCGACAAGCTCGAGGGCGACGCCGACCGCGTGATGCGCAAGGCCATGTCGGCCCTGTTCCGTGAGCAGGACGATGTGCGCGAGCTCATCAAGCTCAAGGCGATCTACGAGCAGTTGGAGTCTATCTCCGACCGCTGCGAGGATGTGGCGAACCTGATCGAAGGCATCGTCCTGGAAAACGCCTGATCATGACTGCCGACGCGTCCTTTTGGATCGTGGCCGTGCTGGTGCTCATGGCGCTGCTGTTCGACTTCATGAACGGCTTCCATGACGCGGCCAACTCGATCGCCACGGTCGTCTCCACCGGCGTTCTCAAACCGCAGCAGGCGGTGTTGTTCGCTGCCTTCTTCAACGTCGTGGCCATCGCCGTCTTCGAGCTCAAGGTGGCCGCCACCGTGGGCAAGGGCACAGTGGACCCGAGCATCGTGGACAACCACGTGATCTTCGGCGCGCTGGGCGGCGCCATCGTCTGGAACGTGATCACCTGGTGGTACGGCATTCCCTCGAGCAGCTCGCATGCGCTGATCGGCGGCCTGGCAGGCGCGGCCGTGGCCAAGGCCGGCTCGCACAAGCTGATCGCTTCGGGCATTCTCAAGACCGTGGCCTTCATCTTCATCTCGCCGGTGCTTGGCTATCTGCTGGGCTCCTTGCTGATGGTGGTCGTGGCCTGGCTGTTCCGCCGTTCCTCGCCGCTGCGCGTGGACAACTGGTTCCGCCGCCTGCAGCTCGTCTCGGCCGGCCTCTACAGCCTCGGCCATGGCGGCAACGACGCGCAAAAGACCATCGGCCTGATCTGGCTGCTGCTCATTAGCGCTGGCTACTCGGCCTCGGGTCAGTCCTCGCCGCCGATCTGGGTCATCGTCTGCTGCTACACGGCCATGGGCCTGGGAACCATGTTTGGCGGCTGGCGCATTGTGCGCACCATGGGCCAGAAGATCACCAAGCTCAAACCGGTGGGCGGCTTCTGCGCCGAGACCGGCGGAGCGATGACGCTGTTCCTTGCCACGGCCTTGGGCGTTCCTGTCTCGACCACGCACACAATCACCGGTGCCATCGTTGGCGTGGGCTCTACCCAGCGCGCATCGAGCGTCCGCTGGGGCGTGGCCGGAAACATCGTCTGGGCGTGGATCTTCACGATCCCGGCAGCGGCCTTCATGGCCGGCATCGCCTATTGGGTGAGTCTCACCCTGTTCTGAACGCCCTTAGCCGTCGCTCTCGGCCTGCGTCTCGAAGTAGCGCTGCGCCGAGAAGGCGATGGTGGACATCAGGCTGATGCCACCGATGGCCACCGCCAGCACCGCGGCGATGATCGGTCCCCAGCGCGTCGTGCGCGTGGGCTGGTCCGGGTTTTGGCGCGCGTCCCAGCGCTCGTCGGGCGTGAGGCCGTAGAGCACGGCGAAGGCCATGGCCTGGACCAGCATCAGGCCTAGCAGGGGCATGAGGAACCAGGCCAGGCGGTCGTCCTGGCCCAAGGTGTCCATGCGGTGGACACCGTAGAGCCCAGCAGTGGTGGGCAGGGCGTGCAGCCAAGCGAGCTTGTCACCCAGGCCTCGCAGGTAGAAGCGATGGGCACCGAAGGCGCCGCCGGTCAGTGCCGCCCAGGCGGCCAGGGTCTTGGACTTGTAGCTCATGCTCAGACCGGCGAGCTCGTGCCGCCGTGGCCGAGTTGGCGCTGCATCAGCACCACGTCCAGCCAGCGCCCGAACTTCCAGCCCGAGCTCTTGAGCACGCCGGTGTGCTCGAAGCCTAGGGCGGCGTGCACGCCGATCGAGCCCTTGTTCTCCGCGTCGCCGATCACGGCCAACATCTGGCGACCGCCGGCAGCCTCACAGCGGGCGATCAGCTCGGCCAGCAGCAACTTGCCCAGCCCCTGGCCCTGAGCCTTGGGCGAGAGGTAGATCGAGTCTTCCAGGCAGTAGCGATAGGCCATGCGGGGGCGGAAATAGTTGGCGTAGGCATAGCCGACGACTTCACCTGACACCTCGGCCGCCAGGTAAGGCAAGCCACGGGACAGCACCTCCGTACGGCGGCGACCCATCTCGGGCGTGTCGGGTACCTCGGTCTCGAAAGTGCCCGTGCCGTGCTGGACGGCATGGGCGTAAATGGCCTGGATGGCGGGGAGATCGGCCTCGATGCTGGGCCGCAGAATGGTTTGTGCAGACATGGATTTCCAAAAAACTCTGCTTCGAGTTTATAATCTTTGGTTTTCGGCGCTGGCCAGCTTTGATTTTTAAGAGACTGGCGTATCTAACTTCAGCCGATCAAGTAGTGGTGACGCGGCCCATTTTGGGGTGGTCACCAGCCCTGATTCTCTCGCCCTGAGTGTCTCCCGGAGCGGCGGATCGCAGATTCAGTTCAAGGATTCATCATGGTCGTGATTCGACTCTCTCGTGGCGGCGCCAAGAAGCGCCCCTTCTACAACATCGTCGTCGCCAACAGCCAGAACCGCCGTGACGGCCGCTTCATCGAGCGCGTGGGTTTCTACAACCCCGTGGCTTCGGGTGCTGCCGAAGGCCTGCGCGTTGCGCTGGACCGCGTGGCCTACTGGACCGGCGTTGGCGCGCAGCTGTCGCCCACCGTCGAGCGTCTGGTCGACCAGGCCAAGAAGGCTACTGCCTGATTTCTGAATGACGCCCGACCTGCAGGACACGGCCTTCCCGGCCGACGCGATTGAAGTCGGGCGCATCGGAGATGCCTGGGGCATCAAGGGCTGGATCAAGGTCCAGTCCTACTCGGCAAATGCCGACGCACTCTTTGCCTCTCGCCGCTGGTTCTTGAAATCGGCCGAGGACAAGGGGCCTGCGGTGGTCGTCAAGGCGCAAAGCCTGCCGCCGCTGCTCAAGATTTTGGCCTGCCGCGATCACGGCGACACCATCGTCGCCAACGCGGAAGGCGTGGCCGATCGCAATGCGGCCGAAGCGCTGCGCGGTGCGCGCATCTTCATTTCGCGTTCACTGTTCCCGAACGCCAATCCCGACGAGTACTACTGGGTCGACCTGATCGGCCTGGCCGTGGTCAACCGCGAGGGCGAGGCGCTGGGTGCCGTGCTGGGCCTTATGGACACCGGCCCGCACAGCGTGTTGCGCATCGCTCCCGCGGGTGCCGTGGAGCCGATCAAGCCCGAACAGGAGCGGCTGATCCCCTTCGTTGCTGCCTACGTCCTCGACGTCAGCCTCGAGAAGCGCCAGATCACGGTCGACTGGGGCCTGGACTACTGACGCTGCGCCGACGATGCGCTTTGACGTCATCACGCTCTTCCCCGAACTCTTCGGGCCCTTCCTCACCCACGGTGTGACTCGCCGGGCCTATGAATCCGGCCAGGTGGATGTGCGCTTGTGGCCGCTGCGCGATCACGCGCTGGGCAATTACCGTCGCGTGGACGACCGCCCGTTTGGCGGCGGGCCCGGCATGGTCATGCTGATCGAGCCGCTGGAGCGCGCGCTGGCTGCAGCCAAGGCCGAGCGGGGAGGGGAGGCGCCCGCCATCATCCATTTCACGCCGACCGGCCGGCGCATCGACCAGGCCCTGGTGCAGCACATGGCCGCCGGCCCGGGCGGCGTGCTGCTCTGCGGCCGATACGAGGGCATCGACCAGCGCTTCCTGGATCGGCACGTGACGCTGGAACTGAGCCTCGGCGACTTTGTGCTCTCGGGCGGGGAGTTGCCCGCCCTAGCGCTGCTGGACGCCATCGCGCGCCTGCAGGACGGGGTGCTCCGCGACGCCGCCTCGCACGAGCAGGACAGTTTCTCCGACGGGCTTCTCGACTGCCCGCACTACAGCCGCCCCGAAATCTTCGAGGGCCAGTCCGTGCCCGACGCGCTGCTTTCAGGCCACCACGCTGAGATCGCGCGCTGGCGTCGCGAGCAGTCCCTGCGCCTCACGATGGAGCGCCGCCCCGAACTTATCGAGGCGGCACGAGCGTCCGGGCGCCTGAGCAAGCAGGATGAGAAATTCCTCGCAGCCTTGCTCAAGGGTTAATCCCGGGTTATACTCACAGGCTTTCGATCCTCTGGCGGGTCGCTCCAACTTCGGTTGGGCTCTTTCACAACAACGTCGCCGCCATGATCACGGAGAAACCCATGGATCTGATCCAAACCCTCGAGCAGGAAGAAATTGCTCGCCTGAACAAGACCATCCCGACGTTCGCCCCCGGCGACACCGTGATCGTCAGCGTCAACGTCGTTGAAGGCACCCGCAAGCGCGTGCAGGCCTACGAGGGCGTCGTGATTGCCAAGCGCAACCGCGGCCTGAATAGCAGCTTCATCGTTCGCAAGATCTCGAGCGGTGAAGGCGTGGAGCGTACGTTCCAGCTGTACAGCCCCCTGATCGCCTCGATCGAAGTCAAGCGTCGCGGCGATGTCCGCCGCGCAAAGCTGTACTACCTGCGCGAGCGTTCGGGCAAGTCGGCTCGAATCAAAGAGAAGCTCGCTTAAGCCGGCTTTTGCCTGCCAGTATCAAAGGCCGCCTTCGGGTGGCCTTTTGTTTTTCTTCACCATCGACTCGCCGTTAGAGTCACCCCATGTCTCGCCCATTGATCCGCGACCCCGAGGCGGTGCCCATCGTCGGTGTTGACGCGCACCTGCCGGCAGTTCCGGCCGAACGCCTCAGGCCTGAGAGCCTGCGCGAGCGCTTCCTGTGTCCACCTGTCTGGGAGCCCGAGACGCGCGGCGACGGCACTGTGTTTACCGCCCGCACGCCTGCCTCGGCCGCCGTGCTCATGCCTTTGGTGCTGCGCGAGGAGGGCGTGCAGGTGCTTCTGACGCGCCGCACGGCCCACTTGCGCTCGCACGCGGGCCAGATCAGCTTCCCGGGCGGGGCCACCGAGTCCACCGACGGATCGCCCGCAGCCACGGCCCTGCGCGAGACCGAGGAAGAAATCGGGCTGACCCGCGCGAAAGTCGAGATCATCGGCACCTTGACCGAATACGTGACCGTGACGGCCTTTCACGTCACGCCGGTTGTCGCCCTCGTGACGCCGCCTTTCGAGCTTCAGCTCGACGCCTTCGAGGTGGCCCAGGCCTTCGAAGTACCGCTGGCCTTTCTGATGGACCCGGCCCACCACCGCCGCCATCGCTTCGACTTCGAGAGTGAGGGCGCGCAGCACTCAAGGACCTTTCTTTCCATGCCCTGGGACGGCCATTTCATCTGGGGCGCCACAGCCGCGATGCTGCGCAACCTCTATCGCTTCCTGTCGGCATGAGGTCGGCCGCTATGATTTCGGCATGAACTTCTTCGCGGTACTGCTGGCCCTGTTGTGCGAGCAACTCAAGCCCTTGCGCCATGGCAATGCGGTCCACGAGGCCGTCATTGGCTGGGTGCGCTGGACCGGGCGAAATTTCGATGCCGGCCGTGAGCATCACGCGGGCGTGGTCTGGTGCGTCACCGTGCTGGGGCCGTCGCTCGTGATTGGGGCGCTCTATGTCGGCGTGCGTCATTTCAGCCTCGTGCTGGCACTGCTGGTGGACGTGCTGATCCTGTACTTCACACTCGGATTTCGCCAGTTCAGCCACTACTTCACTGACATTCGCGCAGCGCTCGAGCGCGGCGATGACCTCGAGGCGCGCCGCCTGCTCTCCGAATGGCGCCATCTGGATGCCAGCGAGCTGCCGCGTACCGAGCTGCTGCGCCATGTGATCGAGCACTCGCTGCTGGCCGCGCATCGACATGTGTTCGGTGTGTTCTTTTGGTTCATCGTCCTCTCCACCCTGGGCCTGGGGCCGGCTGGCGCCGTTCTCTACCGCATGGGCGAATTCGCGGGCCGCTACTGGGCTTTCAAGAGCCGCACGCTCGACGCACCCACGAACGAGCGCCTGATGCAGCTCTCGCGTCGCATGTTCAGCGCCATCGACTACGTCCCCGCTCGGCTGACGGCGACGGGCTTTGCCATCGTCGGAAACTTCGAGGAGGCCGTGAATGGATGGCGACGCGACGGCAGCCTCTGGCTGCACCCCAACGAGGGCATCATCCTGGCCTCTGCGGCCGGGGCCCTGGGCCTGCAGCTCGGCGGTGCCGCGCCTCCCGGCGTGACCCCCGACCGCAGCAAGACCTTCGAGAGCGGAGTGGACCTCGACGCCACTGGCGCCGAGGGCTCCACGGCGGGCGCAGAACCGATGCTCGGCCATCTGCAAAGCGTCGTCGGTCTGGTGTGGCGTTCCGTGGTGTTGTGGATGCTGCTGCTGGCCTTGCTGACGCTGGCCAACCTGCTAGGCTGACCGGCGTCGAGCCCCGGTCATTTCTTCGGCGCCTCCTGCATGAACAGCATCGTGGCGTCGAACTGATAGTCCTGGTTCTCCTTGCGCGCAAAGCCATGGCCTTCGTTGGCGGCGTGCAGATGCCAGACGGGCGTGCCGACCTCGCGCACCTTCTGGTGCGGCATTCAGACGTCCGGCATCACCCCCTGCATATCCCCATCTACGGCGACACGCCGCCCAGGGCTACGCTTCGCGCACGTCGGCCAGCACCTGCGCGCCGAAATCCTGACGGGCCAAGTAGCGCAGCACCTTCTGCGCGGCGCTGGCGGGGCTGTCCAACAGACCGTCCTTCTTGAAAGCGGCGAATTTCGCCTGCTCGGGGAAGAGGGCGGGATCGCCGCCGCGCAGCTGGGCCTGCATCTCCGTGTCGATGACGCCCGGTGCCAGCGCAACGACCTTGCAGCCGTCCAGCGCCATGGCCTTGGAGAGGTTGTCCAGGCCAGCCTTGATCGCACAGTAAGGCGCCGCACCCGCCATGGCCCGGCGGCCCAGGCCCGAGGAGATGTTGAGGATGCGGCGTTCGGCCGCCCAATCCTGGCTTCCCTGCAAGAAGGCTGCGCTGAGCAGCAGCACGGCCTCCAGTCCGACGCGCACCGTGCCCGAGAGCGCCTCAAGCGGGCAGGTCTCGACCGGGCCCGGCGTGTTGACCAGGGCCGCGTTGTTGATCAGATGGATGCGCTCGAAGCGGCTCGCGTCCAGGCCTTGCAGCCATTCGCGCATGCGCACGGCAACCGCCAGCGGCTGGCTCAGGTCGGCTTGCCATTGCATCAGCTCGGCGCCGCGATTGCGCGCCGCGATGGACAGGGCCGTGCTTTGCTGGCGAGCGATGCCCAGCACCAAATGGCCCTGTTGCAGCAGTTGGTGCGCGATGGCTTCGCCCATGCCGCGCGAGGTGCCAGTGACGATGAAGAGTTGTTCAGCCATGTCAAAAGTCCGGTCTTGATTCGAGCCGCAGTCCGCGGTCGGGGAGGTGGAGCAATGCGGCATGCAACATCAGCCGCTCCGCGTCGGGGCCACCGTATAGCGTATCGCCGACGATGGGGTGACCCAGCGACAAGAGGTGCACGCGCAATTGGTGGGAGCGGCCGGTCACGGGTTCCAGTTCGAGCCGCGTGCAGACACCTTCGACGGCCAACACACGCCAGCGCGTCAGCGAGGGCTTGCCTCGTGCATGGTCCACCTTCTGCCGCGGGCGATTCGGCCAGTCGGCCATGAGGGGCTGGTCGATTTCCTGCCAGCCCTCGGCCTGCACGGCGCCCTGGACCAGGGCGATGTAGCGCTTGTTCACGCGTCGTTGCGCAAAATCCAGGCTCAGCGCGCGTTGCGCCGCGGCCCCGCGCGCGAACAGCAGCAGGCCGGAGGTGGCCTGGTCCAGGCGGTGCACCGTCAGTGCCTCCGGGTATTGCCGTTGCAGACGCGCGATGGCGCAGTCGGGCTCGGTGCGCCCGGGCACGGAAAGCAGCCCGGGCGGCTTGTCTACGACGATGAGATCATCGTCCAGATGAACCAGATTCATCAGAACTGGTGGATCCAGCCCGTCTGCACTGCCGACTGCGGGTTGGAACCGGCGTCGCGCACCTGGGTCAGCGCCTGCAGGGTGGGCAGTCCCAGGGCCTTCAGGGTGCATGCGGCCATGGTGCCCGTGCGGCCGATGCCGTGCGCGCAATGCAGCAGCACCGAGCCGCCTTCGCGCAAGACCTGGCAGGTTCGTTCGACGCCGACGCGAAACTCCTCACCGTCGTCGCCGAGGCCGAAGTCGCGCATCGGCAGCAGCAGCAGGGCGCAGGGCAGGGTGTCGCGCTCGATGGCCTCATGGTAGACGGGCGAGCTGCGCTGTACCTCGAAGAGCGGATTCAAGCAGACGATCAGGCCAAGGCGCACGCGCCGCGCTTCCTCGAGAAACTCGCCCCAGCTCTCCAGGCGGCCGGGCATGGAGTGCAGCCAGAGCTTGCCGGGCACGGTGGCGGGCAGGGTGACGGGACGGAAAGGCATGGCGCTATTCTGAATCCAGCCAAGGGGCTTCAATTTGTTCGCGCGTCTCATCGACGGCGATATTCCAGAGCCGGGTCATGGTGGCCTCATCCTTCTCGTAGTGGCCGCCGTAGCAGCCGTCGCCCAGGTACTCGCGCTTGGCCTGCGGCGACATCAGCGCCATGCGTGCATAGTCCACGAGCGGCTTGGGCGAGGCGGGCTGGCTCACGCCTTCGAGCCGTGTAAGCCCGGCGAAGTTCTCCATCCACGAGGCGTGCGAGGCCTGCGGATCGGTCTCGTGCACAAAGCCGATGGTCCGCGGTGCGGCCCACCAGTTGTGCCAGCGCAGCTGCATGCCGGGCAGCTCGCGCCCGAGCTCCTGGAGCAAGCTGCCCGCGCCGTTGTTGCCACCGTGGCCGTTGACGATCAGCACGCGGCGAAAGCCGTGCGCGTGCAGCGAGCCGATCAGGTCGCGCAGCACGGCCAGCAATGTTTCCAGGCGGAGCGTCATCGTGCCGGGATAGGCCATGTAGGTCGGGGTGAAGCCATAGGGTTGGGCCGGGAAGACGGGCACGCCCAGCGGCTGCGCGGCCTGCACCGCCACGGCCTCGGACAAGGTGGCATCCACTGCCAGCGACAGCCCCGCGTGCTGCTCGATACTGCCCAGCGGAAGCACCGCGCGGTCGTCGTGGCGCAGGTACTCCTCGACCATCTTCCAATTGCAGTCCTTGATGCGCATGTCCGCTCTCCCGTGCCGGTTCGGCCGGATTGTGCGACCTCCCCGGCATCATGGATTTATAAACACTTTGTTTATTTAAATGGGATGATACGGGCACCATGAGCAGCCCAGCCATTCCTTCCGCCACGGCTTGCGCCCCTGTCAAGCATCCTTCTTGGGTGCTGGTCACCGTCTGCGCCATGGCGTTGATGAGCACCATGGGCGTATCCATGCCCTATCCGATCCTCGCGCCGATCTTCGTGGGCGGCCCGGTGGACGGCTTCACGCATTTCGCTGGGCTCGACCCGCGCCTGCTGATGGGCGTGGCCCTCGCCGCCAATCCATTGGGCATCCTGATCGGCAGCCTTTTCATCGGTCCGCTGTCGGATCGCTATGGCAGGCGCACGCTGCTGAGCTTCACGCTCGTTGCCACGTTGCTGGGCTATCTGGTGACGGCGCTTGCGTTGGACCAGCGCCTCTACACGCTATTCATCCTCGCGCGCTTCATCACGGGCCTGACTGAGGGCAACACGGCGGTGGCCCGTGCGCTGCTGGCCGACATGCACGGCCAGATCGACCGTACGCGCGCCTTCGCCCTGCTCAACGCCTGCCTCTACACGGGCTGGCTGATGGGACCCCTGGTCGGTGGCCTGACCCTGCACCTCGGCGATGCCGTGCCCTTCTTGCTGGCCGCGGCTGCCATGCTGCCCTGCCTGGTGGTCCTGCACTTCGCCGTGCCGGGCGGCCCCAGACGGGAGGGGCCGCTGCGCTTGCTGCGCGCCATGCGTGAGCAGCAGTCGCTGGGCCTGCTGGCCACGGACCACCGCCTGATCCCGCTCTTCCTCTTCCAGCTGGCCTACACCCTGGGCATCAACGCGCTCTACGAGTTCTCGCCACTGTGGCTGCTCGAAGTGCTGGGTCTGGGCAGTGCCGGCATCGCCTGGGTGACGGCGGCCCAATGCGCGGCCATGACCGGGGCCAGCCTCATCGCTGGCCGGCTCATCAGCGGTCCGCCGAGACTGCGCCGTGCCGGCCAGGCGGCGCTGCTCGCGGCCTGCTGCATCGTACTGCTGGCTGCCGCACCGGGCTGGCTGGGCGTAGCCTGCATCGTCGGGGCAGGGGCGGCGCAGTCGCTCTACAACGCAGTCCTGCCGGCCTGGATGTCGGAGCGCTTTGCCGATCATGGCCAGGGTCGGGTCATGGGCCTGCTGACCACCACCTTCTGCATCGCCAACGTGTTGATAGCCCTTGTCGGCAGCGCGCTGGCCTTGCTCTCCGTCCGCTCGGTCATGGCCTTGGGCGGGCTTTGCTGCGTGGCCTCGGCCCTGCTGCTGCTGCGCCACGCACGGGAGCAGGGCGCATGAAGTCCACCGAGGAGCGGTTGCTGCAGGCGCTCAAGAGCGCCGGGCCACAGACCGCCGCCACACTGGCCGCGGGCTGCGCCATCACGCCCATGGGCGCGCACAAGAGCCTAAAGGGCCTGCAAGCCCAGGGCCTGGTGGAGGCCTTCGACGAGGTTGGCACCGTAGGACGCCCCAAGCGCATCTGGCAGCTGAGTGCGGCCGGCCACAGCCGCTTCCCGGACCGGCATGCCGAACTGTTCGCACAGATGCTTAGCTTCATGGAACCTGCCACGCTGGACGGCTTGATCGCTCGCCGCGAGGCCCAGATGCAGCAGCAGTACGGCACAGCCCTGGCCGGCGCCAAGACCCTGGCCGAGCGCGTGCACAAGCTCGCCGAGCAACGCGCTGCCGAAGGCTATATGGCGCGTGCAGAAAAGCAGGGCCGGGACTGGCTGTTGATCGAGGACCATTGCCCCATCTGCGCCGCCGCCGCGGCTTGTCAGGGCTTCTGCCGTTCCGAGCTCGAACTGTTTCGCACAGTGCTGGGTCCGGGTGTGGAAGTTCAGCGCACGGAACATCTGCCCGCGGGTGCAAGGCGCTGCGTGTACCGCATCGGCGCAGGCCCCCGATGAAATAACTCCGAGATGCGGCGGAGTTACAGCGCATTTCACCGCTATCGTTACAGCCGCTCATGCCTGCCCCCCGCACCCGCTTGCTTTCCCTGGCCTGGCCCATGTTCCTGGAGATGCTCCTGGGCATTGGTGTGAGCGTGCTCTGCACCAGCATGGCCGGCCGCCTTTCGGACGACACCGGCGCCGCCTTCGCCATGGGCACGCAGCTCGCGGCGACGCTCTTCCTGCTGTTTCGCATCATCGGCGCGGGCGTCAGCGTCGTCATCACGCAGAACCTCGGCGCGGGCCAGCGTGAGCAGGCCGATTCGGTGGCGCGCGCGGCCGTCGGCGCCAGTACCTGGATCGGCGGCTTTTCCATGCTATCGGCGCTGATCTTCGCCACGCCGCTGCTGCGCCTGCTGAACACCCCCGAAGACGTGCTGCCCCTGGCCTCGCCGCTCCTGCGCTGGCTGGCGCCGGCCATCTTGCTCGACGTGTGGAACGCCTCCATGGTCAGCGTCATGCGCGCGCACCTGCGCTCGCGCGACACCCTGGCCGTCATCGTCGTCATGCAGGTCATCGTCATCGCTCTGGCCATGCCGCTGATGCCGCGCCTGGGCCTGGAGGGCTATGCGCTGGCACTCTTCGTCAGCCGCGTCATCGGCGTGGTCTTGCACCTGATGCTGTGGGAGCTGCGCCTGAACCTGCGCCTGCGCGCCCATGACTGGTGGCGTCTGCCGCGCCGCGAGCTGGCCGATATCCTCCACATCGGCTTGCCCGGCGCCGCCGAAAACCTGACCTACCGCCTGTGCTTCATGGCGGGCGTGGCGGCGATCGGCACCATGGGCACGCATGCCGTGGCCACGCATGCGTACACCATGCAGCTGATGTGGTTCGTGCTGCTCTTCGGCCTGTCCATCGGCTTCGCTGCCGAGATCATGGTCGGCCACATGATCGGCGCCGGGGAGCTTCACGCCGCGAACCGCTTGCTCCGCAAGGCCATGGGCCTGGGTTTGACCGCGGCCGTGGTGGCCGCCAGCTTCTTTGCCACCATGGCACCGTGGCTGCTGCGCTTTTTCACCAGTGACCCGTCCATCATCGCCATGGGCTCCACACTGATGTGGTGGACCGTGCTGATCGAGCCGGGTCGGACCTTCAACCTGGTCGTCATCAATGCGCTGCGCGCGGCCGGTGACGCGCGTTACCCGGTCATGGTCGGAGCGTCTTCCATGGTGATCGTTCTGGCCGGCGGCGCCTGGGTGCTGGGCGTGCATTTCGGCATGGGATTGGTGGGCGTCTGGATCTCCTACGCCGCAGACGAATGGATCCGAGGCCTGCTCATGTGGCGGCGCTGGGCGCGCCACGACTGGGTGCCGTATGCGCGGGCAACGCATCGGCGGGTGAGGGCCATACAGGGCTGAGCCAGGCCGCAAACCCGGCGATCTTCAGTCTCTGTGCAGGCTCACCCCATCCGGGGCAGCACCCACCCCTTGCGCGGGAAATGGCAGGTGTAGCCATTCGGATGCTTCTCGAGATAGTCCTGGTGCTCGGGCTCGGCTTCCCAGAAATCGCCCACGGGCTCGAGTTCGGTGACGACCCTGCCAGGCCACAGGCCCGAGGCGTCCACATCCGCCATCGTTCGCAGTGCCTCGGCCTTTTGCATGTCGTTCACGTAGTAGATCGCCGAGCGATAGGACGAGCCCACGTCATTGCCCTGCCGATTCCTTGTGGTCGGGTCGTGGATCTGGAAGAAGAACTCGAGCAATGCGCGGTACGTCGTCTTCGCGGGATCGAAGACGATCTCGATGCCCTCGGCGTGGCTGCCGTGGTTGCGGTAGGTTGCGTTCTTCACGTCGCCGCCCGTGTAGCCCACGCGCGTGGTGATCACGCCGGGCAGATTGCGGATCAGGTCCTGCATGCCCCAAAAACAGCCGCCTGCCAGTACAGCGCGTTCGCTCATTTCACTTGCTCCAGGTAGGCGCCATAACCCTGTGCTTCCATGTCATCGCGATGGACGAAGCGCAGTGAGGCGGAGTTGATGCAGTAGCGCAGGCCGCCGCGGTCGCGCGGGCCATCGGGGAAGACGTGGCCGAGGTGGCTGTCGCCGTGGGTGGAACGCACTTCGGTGCGGACCATGCCATGGGTCGTGTCGTGCAGCTCCTGCACGTGGGCCGCTTCGATCGGCCGTGTGAAGCTGGGCCAGCCGCAGCCGGACTCGAACTTGTCGCTCGAGGCGAACAGCGGCTCGCCGGAGACGATGTCCACGTAGATGCCAGGCTCGTGGTTGTGAAGGTATTCGCCCGTGCCGGGGTATTCGGTGCCGCTCTCCTGCGTGACGCGGTACTGCTCGCGGCTGAGGCGCGCGACGGCCTCTGGGTCTTTGCTGTATCGGCTCATGGCCTGCTCCACCGGTATGAATGCGTCCATGATTCTCACCAATTCCGCAATCCCTTGCCGGGCCGGGTTCAAGCGAGCAGCGCGCTGCTGACCCTGAAGGTGATCCATGCCGCCACATAGGCCAGCCCGAACAGGTAGGCGACGATGATGGCCGGGTACTTGTAGCCGCCGGTTTCGCGGCGCACTGCGGCCAGCGTGGAGACGCATTGCGGCGCGAACACGTACCAGGCGAGCAGACTCAGCGCCGTGGGCAGGCTCCAGCTCGCCGAGATCAGCGGCATCAGCGCGTTGGCCGTGTCTTGGCCGGTGCTCGACAGCGCATAGACCGTGCCTAGGCTGGCCACCGCCACCTCGCGCGCTGCCATGCCGGGGATCAGGGCCACGGAGATCTGCCAGTTGAAGCCGATGGGCGCGAGCACATGGGCGAGCGCCTTGCCCAGAATGCCGGCGATCGAATACTCGATCGGCGCGCCCGTGGCACCGGCCGGCGGGGCGGGGAAGCTGGCAAGCAGCCATAGCAGAAGGGTCATGACCATGATCACGCCGCCCACGCGTTTGACGAAGATGGCCGCGCGCTGGTACAGGCCGATGGCGACGTTGCGCGCCGAGGGCCAGTGGTAGTTGGGCAACTCCATCATCAGCGGCCGCACTTGCGAGCCGCCGCGCGTGAAGGTCTTGAGCAACCAGGCCACCGCCATGGCGCCGACGATGCCGGCGAGGTACAGGCCGAAGAGGACGAGGCCCTGCAGCTCCAGCCCGCCCCAGACTTGGCGCTTGGGGATGAAGGCGCCGATCACCAGTGCGTAGACCGGCAGCCGGGCGGAGCAGGTCATCATCGGCGCGATCAGGATGGTGACGATGCGGTCGCGCGCATTCGCGATCGAGCGCGTGGCCATGATGCCGGGAATGGCGCAGGCAAAGCTCGACAGCAGCGGGATGAAGCTGCGGCCTGAGAGGCCCACCGTGCCCATGAGGCGGTCCAGCAAGAAGGCGGCGCGCGGCAGGTAGCCCGATTCTTCGAGCGCGAGGATGAAGAAGAACAGGATCAGGATCTGCGGCAGAAAGACCAGCACAGAGCCGGCGCCGGAGATCACACCGTCCACGATGAGGCTCTTGAGGTAGCCATCGGGCAGGACGCTCCCAACCATCCCGCCGAGCCAGCTCATGCCGGCCTTGATGGCGTCCATGGGCGGCGTGGCCCAGGAGAACACGGCCTGAAAGAGCAGGAACAGCACGACCAGCAGGATCAGCGGGCCCGCCACCGGGTGCAGCAGCACGCGGTCCACGCGCTCGCTTGGGAGATGGGGCAGGTGCTGGTCGGCGCCGAGTGCCTGCAAGATGCGGCGCACGGCCTGGTGATCTTCGGCAGGGTCCACGTCTTCGACCACGGCGGCCGGGCCGGATGTGACCCACACGCGCTCATCGTCGAACAGGGCCTTGAGCTCCTCCACGCCTTCGCCCTGCGTGGCCACCGTGCGCACCACGGGCACGCCCAATTGCGCCGAAAGAGCCGCAGGGTCGATGTGCAGGCCGCGATTGGCGGCCAGGTCGGCCATGTTCAGGGCCACGACCACGGGCAGGCCCTGGCGCTTGACGGCAAGCACGAGGCGCAGATTGCGGCGCAGATTGGTGGCGTCCACCACACAGACCACGAGGTCGGGGCGCTTCTCGCCGGTGGCCCGCCCGGCCAGCACGTCCACGGTCACCCGTTCGTCGGGCGAGCGTGGATGCAGGCTGTAGGTGCCGGGCAGGTCCAGCAGGCGCAGGACCTTGCCGGCGGCCGAACGCAACCGGCCTTCCTTGCGCTCGACGGTCACGCCCGCATAGTTGGCCACCTTCTGATGGGAGCCGGTCAGCCGGTTGAAGAGGGCGGTCTTGCCGCAGTTCGGATTGCCCACCAGGGCCAGCAGCTTGCCGGCGGGGTGGACGTGAACAACCGCCTGGTTCATGTACGGCTCACCGCCACACATTCGGCCTCGGCGCGACGCAGGGCGAAGGTCGATTCGCCGATGCGCACGACCAGCGGGTCCGCGCCGGGCAGACCGCGCGCCATCACGCTGACGGGCTCGCCGGGCAAGAAGCCGATCTCCTCCAGCCACTGCGCCCACTCGGGGGAGTGCTCGGGAGCGCGGACACGCTGGACCAGGAAGGCGTCGCCGATCTCGGCAACGGCAAGGCTTTGCGGCACGGGGGACATGGTACGGAATCGAGAATGATTCTCATCATTATATGGGATTCGTGCCGGTTCGTTGCGGAAGATCCGCAAACGTTTGCAGCTCAGCAAGCCTAGCTTCGCGGCCTCATACAATGCGCGGTCCCGGCCCCATCCAAACTGCCATGAAACTTGCCGTTTTCCCTGTTCCGGCCCTCTTCGCCCTGGCGCTTGCCGCCGTGGCATCGACCGCTCAGGCCGACCCCGCCATCATCTTCGACATGGGCGGCAAGTTCGACAAGTCCTTCAACCAGGCCGCTTACGAAGGCGCGCAGCGCTGGAAGAAGGAGACCGGCAAGTCCTACATGGAGTTTGAGATCTCCAACGACACTCAGCGCATGCAGGCCATCCGCCGCATGGCCGAGCGGGGTGCCGATCCCATCATCTCCGTGGGCTTTGCCCAGGCCTCGGCGCTCGAGCAGGTGGCCAAGGACTTTCCCAAAACTCATTTCGCGATCATCGATGCCACGGTCAACAAGCCGAACGTGCAATCGGTGACCTTCAAGGAACAAGAAGGCAGCTACGTCGTGGGTGCCGTGGCGGCGGCGGCCAGCAAGACCGGCAAAGTCGGCTTTGTCGGCGGCATGGACATCCCGCTGATCCGCGCCTTCCAGTGCGGCTACGAACAAGGCGTGAAGGCGGCCAACGCCAAGGCGGAGGTGTTCTCGAACATGACCGGCACGACATCCACCGCCTGGAACGACCCGACTCGCGGCGCCGAGCTCGCCAAGGCCCAGTTCGCCAAGGGCGCCGACGTGGTGTTTGCCGCCGCGGGAGGAACGGGCATCGGCGTCTACCAGGCCGCCAAGGATGCCGGCAAGTTCGCCATCGGCGTCGACAGCAATCAGAACCATGTGCAGCCCGGCACCATGCTGACCTCCATGGTCAAGCGCGTGGACGTGGCCGTGTACAACGTGCTCAAGGGCTGGACCGGCGGCGCGCAGGTGCTGGGCCTCAAGGAGGGCGGCGTGGACTACGCGCTCGACGAGAACAATGCCAAGGTCTTCACGCCCGCACTCAAGGCCAAGGCCGACGCGGTCAAGGCCGACATCATTGCCGGCAAGATCAGGGTCGTCGACTACCGCGCAGCCAACGCCTGCAAGTAAGCCGCCGATGAGCCAACTCGCCGTCCGGCTGACCGGCATCTCCAAGCGCTTCGGCGCGGTGCAGGCCAACCGCGGGGTCGACCTCGAGGTGGCCGCGGGAACCGTGCACGGCCTCGTCGGCGAGAACGGCGCGGGCAAGAGCACGCTGATGGCCATCCTCTACGGCTACTACCACGCCGACGAGGGGACCATCGAGATCGACGGCCAGCCGGCGCGCATGGCCAACTCGCACGAGGCGATCGCGCTGGGCATCGGCATGGTCCACCAGCACTTCATGCTCGTGGACACGCTCTCCGCCCTGGACAACATCATGCTCGGCGCCGAAGGCAGCTTCTTCCTTCGCCCCTCCGAAGCCGCAGCCCACGCCAAGCTCGAAAGGCTGATGGCCGAGACCGGCCTGAATGTGCGGCTCGACACGCTCGTCGGCGACTTGCCCGTGGGCGAGATGCAGCGCCTTGAACTGCTCAAGGCCCTGTACCGCGGTGCCAAGATCCTGATCCTCGACGAACCCACGGCCGTTCTGACGCCGCAGGAGACGCTGCAACTGTTCGAGACCCTGCGCCGCCTGCGCCAGCTTGGCACCACGGTCATCCTCATCACTCACAAGCTCAAGGAAGTGATGGCGTTGTGCGATGCCGTCACGGTCATGCGCCAGGGTCAGGTCGTGCACAAGACGCCGATCGGCGAGACGAGTCCCGAGCTCCTGGCCGAGGCCATGGTGGGCCGCAAGGTCAATTTGGACCGGCAGGGCTCAGCTGTCGCCGCCAACGACGAAATCCGGCTGACGGCAGAGAAGCTGAGCCTGCGCGATGCGGCAGGCGTGGCGCGCCTGCGCGAGGTGAGCCTGTCGCTGCGCGCCGGCGAGATCGTCGGCGTGGCCGGTGTCTCGGGCAATGGCCAGAGCGAGCTGTTGGAAGTGCTCTCGGGCATGCTGGCGCCGCAATCTGGTCGGCTGCAGCTCGGCGCGAAGAGCTTCACGGCCGAGGCCTGGCTCGAGCCAGGCCTTGCCCGTGAGCTAAAGCTCGCCCATGTGCCCGAAGACCGTCACGCCTGCGGCATGGTGATGAGCTTCCCGGCCTGGGAAACGGCCGTGCTCGGCTATCAGCGCCAGGCCCGGTACCGCAAGGGCTGGAGCATGGACCAGGCCCATATGCGCGAGCAGGCCGCGGCGATGCAGGAGCGCTTCGACGTGCGCCCGCGCGACGTGAACCTCGGTTCTTCCAAGTTCTCGGGCGGCAACCAGCAAAAACTGATCTTGGCGCGCGAGATCGGCCAGCAGCCCCAGGTGCTGCTCGTCGGCCAGCCCACGCGCGGTGTGGACATCGGGGCCATCGAATTCATTCACGGGCAGCTGCGCGCTTTGCGCGATGCGGGCTGCGCCGTGCTGCTCGTCTCCAGCGAGCTCGACGAGATCCTTGCCCTGGCCGATCGCGTCGTGGTCATGAACGCCGGCCGCATCACCGGCGAGTTGGCCATCGATGCTTGCGATGAAAAGACCTTGGGCCTGCTGATGGCCGCGGAGCACGCTGCATGAGCGCCGTACGGTCGCGCCGAAGGCGCTCGTCCGCGCAGTGCGCAGGACGGAGGGCCGTCCAATGAACCAGCCCCTGAACCTGCCGCGCTGGGTCGATGTCGGCCTGCTGCCGCTCTGGAATCTGTTCATCGCGCTCGTTGTGGCGGGCCTGGTCGTGCTGGCGATCGGCCAAAGCCCCATGCAGGCGCTCGTCACGCTGGTGCAGGGCGCGCTCGGCTCGGCCCGGGGCCTGGGCTACACGCTCTACTACGCAACGACCTTCACCTTCACGGGCCTGGCCGTCGCGGTGGCTTATCACGGCGGCCTGTTCAATATCGGTGGCGAGGGGCAGGCCACGATTGGCGGCCTCGGCGTGGCGTTGACCGCGCTTGCGTTCGGGCCCCATCTGCCGGCGCCCATCATGCTGCCCCTGCTCGTGATCGCCGCAGCCGTGGCCGGCATGCTTTGGGCCGCAATCCCGGCATGGCTGCAGGCCTGGCGCGGCAGCCACATCGTGATCACGACCATCATGTTCAACTTCCTCGCGGCCAGCCTGAACGTCTACCTACTGGTGAACTGGTTGCGGCCGGCCGGTGGCATGGCCGTGGAGAGTGCCGAGTTCGCCGAGAGCGCGCGCATGCCGGCCCTGCATGAGCTGGCCGCCAAGTTCGGCATCGAGCTGCCGTCCTCGCCGCTGAATGCGAGCCTGTTCATCGCCATCGCGGCCTGTTTCTTCGTCACCTGGTTCCTGTGGAGGAGCCGCGCCGGCTATGCCATGCGGGCCGTGGGCAGCGCGCCGCGCGCCGCGCATTACGCCGGCATCCGCCCGCGCATGCAGGTGCTGATCGCCATGGGTCTTTCGGGTGCGCTGGCCGGCTTGGTCGGCGTCAACGAGATTGCCGGCGTGCAGGGCAAGTTGACGCTGGACTTCGTGGCCGGTGCCGGCTTCACGGGCATCGCCGTGGCGCTGATGGGCCGCAACCACCCGATCGGGATCGTGCTGGCCTCGCTGCTCTTTGGCGTGCTCTACCAGGGCGGCGTCGAAGTGAGCTTCGACATGCCTGGCTTCACTCGCGAGATGGTGACCACGGCGCAGGGCCTGATCGTGCTGTTCGCAGGCGCCATGTCGATGGTCAGCGCGCCGCTGTTTGCGCGGATCTTCGCCAGGAGGGCTGCGTGATGGACGAGATCCTCATCGCCTCGCTGACCGCCTCCACGCTGCGCGTGACCACGCCCTTGCTGCTGTGCGCACTGGCGGGCCTGGTCAGCGAACGCTCGGGCGTGATCGACATCGGTCTGGAGGGCAAGATGCTCGCCGCCGCATTCGCCGCCGGCGCTGCTGCGGCCGTCACGCATTCGACGGGCCTCGGCTTGCTGGCGGCAATCGTCGTGGCCTGCATCTTTTCCTTGATCCATGGTTATGCAACCGTCACACACCGGGGCGATCAGGTCATCTCGGGCGTGGCGCTGAACATGGTGGCCGCAGGCCTCACGGTTGTGCTGGGCATCGCCTGGTTCAACCAGGGCGGGCAGACTCCGGCCGTGGAAGAGGCCGTGCGGCTGAAGGCACTGGTGCCCGGCTACGTCGAGCCGCAGGCCGGCTGGGGCCCGGCCCTGGGCTATGCGCTGTTCAGCCATAACGTGCTGGTCTACGTGGCCCTGGCCCTGGTGGGCGGGATCTGGTTCTTCATCGAGCGCACGCGACCCGGCCTGCGCCTGCGCGCCGTGGGTGAGAATCCGGCCATGGTGGACGCGGCCGGTGTGTCAGTCCCTATGTTGCGTTATGCCGCCTTGATGATCAACGGCTTGCTCTGCGGC